>OJFP01000435.1_pt1 | contig 30422 bp, 29 predicted proteins | sample 1594141 | NCBI WGS metagenome assembly OJFP01 (sample SAMN05416843, study PRJEB24817) | seawater metagenome | isolation source: Sea water | place: Canada:Atlantic | collected 2013-07 | reverse complement strand
TTCCAGGATGATCAAAATAAGAAAGTGAAAGGTTTTGACCGTATAAATAATAATAGGCGTCCTGGGGCATTAGTCCTATAAAAGGTAATAAAATAAATCGGAATAATTGAAACCCTAGGACCCAGGAAATTGCAGCATTATTTTTTAAAAATGAAGTAATTTCTTTCAATTTATTAATTTTTTTTTAAAGATTTACAAGTTTTCGTTTAGTAAATCTGGTCTAATTTGTTGAGTCCGTTCATATGCTTTTTCAGATCGCCATTCGTCTATTTTAGGGAAATTACCAGACAATAAAATTTCAGGTACTTTCATCCCTTCATAATTTGAGGGTCTTGTATACACAGGTGGAGATAATAAATTATCTTGAAAAGAGTCAGTTAATGCAGAGGTTTCATCTCCAATAACCCCCGGAATCAAGCGCACTATGCTGTCTACTAAAACAGCTGCAGCTAATTCTCCACCGGTTAAAACATAGTCTCCAATAGAAATTTCTTTTGTAATATATTTATCTCGAACTCTTTGATCTACTCCTTTGTAATGACCAGTCAGAATGATAATATTTTTTTGAAGAGATAGTGTGTTTGCCGTAGATTGGTTTAATGTTTTTGCATCTGGAGTCATATAAATTATTTCATCATAAACTCGTTGGGCCTTTAATTCATCGATACATTTAGAAATTGGCTCAATCATCAATACCATTCCTGCACCACCTCCAAATTGAGTATCATCAATTTGTTTGTAATTTCCTAGACCGAAGGTTCTTAAATCATGAATCACAATTTCTGCCAGACCTTTTTCTTTTGCTCTCTTTACTATAGAATGATTGAAAGGGCTTTCTAATAAATTTGGTGCTGCTGAAATTATATCTATATGCATAGGTGCAAATGTACAAGAAATGTTGGTTTTAAAAGATTAAAAGGAGAGAGCTTATCGCTTTTTAAAACTACAAAAAATAAAATTCTGAATAGTATCAAATGGAGTTTGATGGTTTTTAATAAAAGATTTTACTAATTCAAATTTAGAATTAAAAGTTTCTTGCATTTTATTTCTTGAATATTGAGTAATTTCTAAACCACTACATTTTAGTGGTCCATCATTTGAAAAAGTTCCTATAATTAGATTTTTTGTTACATGTTTTTCAGTTATTAAAACGTACGTTTTTATATCGTTTCCTTTTGTTAGAAAATGAAAAGCTGCACGATCATGCCATACATCATAGTTTTTTTCTGGTTTAAAGTCAATAATATTTGAAACTATCCAAGTGATTTTAGCTGCATTTGTTCCTAAACGATCTTTGGCTCTTTCTAACGCTTTATTAGAAATATCTAAAACAGAAATATTGGTGTAGCCGTCCTCTAATAAAAAATCTACTAAAAAACTATCACCTCCACCAATGTCTATGATGCTTGCATCTTTATTTAATTTTAAAGATTGAATAAAATCAAGAGAATCTTTGGGTATTTTTTGAGTCCAGCTTACTTGTTCTTGTGTTTTGGTTTCATAAACAGTTTCCCAATGTTTTTTGATATTAAAAGTCATATAAAAAATTTATGATGATGATAAGGTGTTTAATTAGTTATTTACACAAACCTACTTATAATAATTCAATTGCTGCTTCTGCGCAACGTTCACCATCCATAGCTGCAGAAACTATGCCTCCAGCATAGCCTCCACCTTCACCACAAGGGAATAACCCTTTAATCTCAGGATGTTCTAAATTATCTTTTCTAGGGATGTTTACTGGAGAAGAAGTTCTGGATTCTACCCCTACAATATTTGCTTCATTTGTGTAATAGCCATGCATTTTTTTTCCGAAAGCATCAAAACCTTTTCGTAAGCGATTTCCAATCAATTTAGGTAATAGAGAATGCATAGGAGCTGAGTTCAATCCTGGTTGATAAGAGCTGTCGTTTAAATTTTGAGATATTTTTCCATCGACAAAATCTACTAACCTCTGGGCAGGTGCACTTTGTGTTCTTCCTCCAGATGTAAAGGCAAGACGCTCCAAATTCTTTTGATATTCTAGGCCTTTTAATGGACCAAATTGGTCATATTTAGGAATGTCTTTATCTACATTTATTTCTACAACTATGCCCGAGTTGGCAAATTTGTTGTTTCGTCTCGATGGAGACATGCCATTAACAACTACCTCACCACTAGATGTTGCAGCAGGAACTATAAAGCCTCCAGGGCACATGCAGAAAGAATATACCCCTCTATTATTTACTTGATGAACAAGGCTATATGCAGCAGCTGGTAAAAGTTCATCTCTAACACCTTTGCAACTATATTGAATGCTGTCTATAATTTCTTGTGGATGCTCTACACGAACTCCCATAGCAAATGACTTTGCTTTAAGTGCTATATTTTTTTTGTGTAATAATTCATAAATATCTCTAGCCGAATGACCAGTAGCTAAAATAACTGAGTTCACAGTTAATTCATTATTATTTTCTAATCGGATGGCAACTAATTTATTGTTCTTGATAACAAAATCTGATACTTTCGAGTTAAAATGAATTTCACCACCAAAATTTAGGATAGTTTCTCTAATATTTTGAATAATTTTTGGAAGCTTATTGGTTCCAATATGCGGGTGTGCATCAATTAAGATTTGGTCTGTTGCTCCATGGTAAACTAGATTTTCAAAAATACGCCTAACATCTCCTCTTTTTAAACTTCTTGTATACAATTTTCCATCAGAATAAGTTCCAGCCCCACCTTCACCAAAGCAATAATTAGAATTATCATTAACAATGTGATCTCTATTTATAGCTTTAATATCTCTTCTTCGTTCTTGAACATTTTTTCCTCGTTCTAAAACAATGGGTTTGTATCCTAATTCAATACATCGTAATGCTGCATACATACCGGCAGGACCAAAACCAATAATATGAATTTCTTTAGCCTTAGAAATATCTTTATACTCAAAAGAGTATGCTGATTTTTCAGGAATGTTTTCATGAATGTATACTGCTACTTTGTAATTAAAGAAAATTTCTTTTTTTCTGGCATCAATAGATTTTCTGAGTAATTTTATGCCATTAATTTCTTTAGAATCAACTCCAAGTTTTTTTGCAGCTTTATGTAGTAAAGCCCCTTCTTTTTTTTCTTCAATAAGATTAGTTCGGAGCTGAATCTCTTTTATCATAGTACAAACTTACTAGATATATTTTGTTTTTGATGTTCTATTGTCAAAAACAATTTCTTTTGCACAAATAGTTGATAATGTAGAGATAAAGAAACTATTTAAAAGCCGTTATGATCCTATCATTTCCAAAATGATCTTTTTTTAATTGAATATTCTTAAACCCTTTTTCTGCTAATAATTTGATGGTTTCTTTTCCTAAATATTGATTGATTTCAAAGTGTAGTTGGCCATTTTTAATTAAAAATTTCTTAGCTAATTCGGCTATTTTATTATAAAATAAAAGTGGATTTTTATTATCTACAAATAAAGCTAGATGTGGCTCGTTGTTTAATACATTATTTTTTATTTCTTTTTTTTCCAGTTCTCTAACGTAAGGTGGATTAGAGATGATCACATCATAAAGTTTGTCTAAATCATTGGTTTTTAAAATATCTTGATGAACAAAACTGATATCTACGTTATTTAGAAGGGCATTTTTCTTTGCGACACGAAGTGCTTTATTGGAAACATCTAGGGCACTTACTTCTGAGCTAGGAAGCTGTTTTTTTAAAGAAATAGCGATACATCCACTTCCGGTACCAATATCTAATACTTTTAACTGTTTTTCTTTTATGGTTTCATTTTTAGAAGTATTACAAGTTTTTATCAGGGAAACTTTTTTTAAGACCTGTTCAACAAGTTCTTCAGTTTCAGGTCTTGGAATTAAAACCTCTTTATTTACATGAAAGGGTAATCCAAAAAACTCAGTCTTTCCAATAATATATTGTATTGGTATTTCTTGCTCTAATTGTTTAGTTGCAATCTGCATAAGATTGAGTGACTTTTTGTCAATAAGAAAATCTGATTTTAAGACAATATCTATTCTTTTTAAACCCATGTATTCTTCCAATATTAGAAAGAAAAAGGAATCTATTTCTGGTGTAGGGTAAAGATGTTTGAGAGATTTATTAAAATGTGCTCTATATTGTTTTATTGTCATAATTTTCTAATCATCCAAACATCACATGAATAATGACACGTGTTTCCCATGGGGGCATTTATTTGTTTAAAGCCATTCTTTCTATATAATTTTTGAGCTGCGATCATATAAGGCATGGTTTCTAAATAGCATTGTTTGAAACCAAACTCTTTGGCCTTTACCATACATTTCTCAATAATTTGAGCTCCTAACCCTTTTCCTCTGATATCATTTAAAAAGTACATTTTTTGCAATTCGCAGGTATCTTTATCAAAACCATCTAGTTGAGAAACTCCACCACCTCCTAATACAACTCCATTTGATTCTACAACAAAGTAAACGGACTTGTCTTTCTGATAATTTGTGTGCATATCCTCTAATGCTTCATCTTCATAAGCTGTGCCAACTTTAGGGGCTCCCATTTCTAAAATAACGTGTTGAACAATGGTTTTTACTTGATCATTGTCACGAGGTTCTATTTCTCTTATGATATAATCTGTATTTGTCATTTAATCCTTTATTTTTGCCTTTACAAAGTTACTTTTTTTTTGAATCACGAATACTACATAAAAAGATGTCTCGAAATTTCTAAACAAGGAATAGGTACAACTAGACCTAACCCTTCTGTTGGTGCGGTATTGGTAGCTGATGATAAAATCATAGGAGAAGGATTTACTAGTCCTTATGGAGGTAATCATGCTGAAGTAAATGCAATTTCTTCTGTAAAAAATGATGAGGATTTGAAAAAAGCAACGATATATGTGACCTTAGAACCTTGTTCTCATTATGGAAAAACTCCACCCTGTGCAGATTTAATTGTTAAAAGCGGAATTAAAAAAGTAGTGATTGGATGTTTAGATGTAAATAAAATAGTGGCTGGTAGAGGAATTAAAAGACTACAAAATGCAGGTTGTGAGGTAGTTGTTGGTATTTTGGAAAATGAATGTAAAGCTCATCATAAAAGATTTTTTACATTCCATTCAAAAAAGAGGCCTTATATTATTTTAAAATGGGCACAAACCCAAGATGGTTATATCGCTCCAAAGAACAGGGCGAAGCAAGCACCTGTTTGGATCACCCAAAAAGTATCTAGGCAGTTGGTTCATAAATGGAGAAGTGAAGAGCATTCAATTTTAGTGGGTACTACAACTGTTTTAGATGATAATCCAAGTTTAGATGTTCGAAGTTGGAGAGGAGAAAACCCTTTGAGAATAGTCATAGATAAAGATTTAAAAATACCCAAAGAATTAAAGGTTTATGATGGTTCTGTTAAAACAATCTTTATAAATCAAAAAGTTACTAACAGTAATGAAAACCTCTTTTTTGAAAAAATAAACTTTTCTAAACCCATTGCTTATGAAATCTGTAAAGTACTTTTTAAGCATAAAGTTCAATCATTAATAGTAGAAGGAGGAAGAAAAACTATTCAAACTTTTATTAATGAAAATTTATGGGATGAAGCTAGGGTTTTTTCAGGACAATTAACTTTTAAGGAAGGGACAAAGGCTCCAACACTTAGCGTTCCGTTTTTAAATCAAGAAATTCTTATGGGAGACAGTCTAAAAACCTATGTCAATGATTAAAAACATAGTCTTTGATTTTGGAGATATATTCATAAACCTAGATAAGGAGGTTACTTTTAAGAGGTTAAAAGAATTAGGTGTAAAAGGATTTACTGGTGAACTATTGGAGTTAGCCAAACAATATGAAATGGGAATGATAACTACACAAGAGTTTGTGAATACATTTAAAACGTTGTTTCCATCGATTTCAGAAATAAATTTTAAAAATGCCTGGAATTCTATGTTGTTGGATTTCCCTCCTCATAGATTGAGCTTTTTAAAATCACTAGCCAATTCAAAAAAATATCGAATCTTTTTGTTGAGTAATACCAATGATTTACATATTTCTTGGATTAAAAAAACTTGGGGCATAAAATTATTTACAGAATTTAAAAACTGTTTTGAGAAATTTTATCTGTCTCACGAGATACATCTGAGAAAACCGAATAAAGATATTTATGAATTTGTAATTGAATCTAATAAATTAACACCTGAAGAAACATTCTTTATAGACGATACCCAAGAGAATACAATCATGGCCAACAAGCTAGGGATTATAAGTTGGAATTTAAATCCAAATTCTGAGGATGTTGTAGATTTGTTATCCAAAAAAGAATTTAATTAATGGTTTACTTACTTATTAGTATTTGCATCTCAAGTTTTTTATTTGTTATTTTTAAATTATTTGATGTTTTAAAAATCAATACTTTTCAGGCAATTGTTGTAAACTACTTCACGGCTGCCGTGTTAGGTTTTTACTTGTCAAATAATTCGGTTTCTTTCCAAGAAATACCAGATCAACCTTGGTTTTTAGGGGCTTTTTTATTGGGAATTATGTTTATTCTTGTGTTTAATATCATGGCATTAACTTCTCAAAAAAATGGGTTATCGGTAGCATCTGTTTCAAGTAAAATGTCTGTTGTTATAGCTATTGTATTTGGGGTATGGTATTATGAAGAAAGCTTAAGTCTAATAAAATTAACGGGTATTGTACTGGCGCTTGTAGCAGTTTATTTGACTTCATTTAAAGAAAAAAATGGAATAGCCCAAAATAATAAGGATTTCTTATATCCAGTACTTTTATTTTTTGGTTCAGGTGCTATTGATACTAGCTTAAAGTATGTAGAGACATCATTTGTTGCTGAAGGTGGAGTTCCTTTATTTTCTGCCACAATTTTTGGATGTGCTTTTGTTTTGGGTATTATAGTTTTGTTGTATCAAAAAATTATAGGATCATTAAGTTTTGAACTCAAATCTATTTTTGGTGGAATTTTATTAGGAGTACCCAACTATTTTTCAATTGTCTATTTACTCAAGGCATTGAGTACAGAAGGTATGGAGAGTTCTACCGCTTTTACTTTAAACAATGTTGGGATTGTTATTTTGTCAACTCTTTTTGGGTTGTTTATTTTTAATGAAAAACTAATAAGAAAAAATTGGGTTGGAATTAGTGTAGCCGTAGTGAGTATCTTATTAATTATGTCTGTTAATGGATGATTTTTATAAAACTATTACTAAACCCTCAATAGAAACACTATTTAAAGATAGAAATAGTAAATTTTATGGGTATGCATTTCCAGTCACTGATGAGGCTTCTATAAAAGATTTTTTAGAATTTTTAAAAAAGAAACATCATGCTGCTCGTCATTTTTGTTATGCATGGCAATTAGGTCTTGAATCTACTAGATATAGAGCAAATGATGATGGGGAGCCAAATAATTCTGCTGGGATGCCAATTTATGGACAAATTCAATCATTTGAATTAACAAATATACTAGTAGTTTCTGTTCGTTATTTTGGTGGAACAAAACTTGGAGTTGGTGGGTTAATTAATGCGTATAGATCATCAGCGAGACTAGCATTGGAATCTTCAATTATTGAAAAAAAAACAATTAATATATTTTTTCAATTAAATTTTGAGTATGATTTGATGAGTAAAGTGTTGAGAATTATTAAAGAAAATTCAATAATTATTCAGAATCAAAAATTAGAGATTAATTGTGAATTGATTATTTCAGTCAGAAAATCTGATGCAAAAAAAATAGTTAAAATTTTTGATGCTTTTTATAAAGTACAAATAAAATCTTTAGAGATTTAATTTTTCTAAAATGTAATCAGGGCATTTTATTGGTTTGTTTGTTCTCATGTCAATGAAAGCTAAAACAGAATTACCTGTTGATATCTTTTCTTTATTTTGATTATAAATTTCATAATCAAATTCTATTTTCACAAGAGGGGTTTTTTTTAAAAAAACAGAAATACTTAACAGATCATCATATTTTGCAGATTTTAAAAAATTAAAAGAAAGAGAAATTACTGGAAGCATAATGCCATTATTTTCTAAGCCTTTATAGGTAACTCCCAGATTTCTAAGCCATTCGGTTCTTGCGATTTCAAAATACGTCGCATAATTTCCATGATATACAACTCCCATTTGATCGGTTTCTCCATAACGAACACGAATATCTGTAGTAAATTTTTTCAATTTTTTTCAATTTTTTTATAAAAATCATTTTACGCAAAAAATAATTAATAATCAATAGCAATTTGATTTTTTTTTACTAAAATTTATTCACACATTTGTATTGTTTATTTAATTAAGTATGCCCCTATAAAACAAAACAATAAAATTATTAAATTTTCTAACCAAATTTATGACTAAAACTGCTGTTTCGGTTTGGGATGAGTGTCTCTCTTTTATAAAAGATAATATTAAGCCACAGGCTTATAAAACATGGTTTGATCCTATCAAGCCAGTAAAATTATCTGGAGAGTCTTTAACCATTCAAGTTCCAAGTAAGTTTTTTTATGAATGGCTAGAAGAACATTATATAAAACTTTTAAGAGTAGCTTTAGTCAGAGAATTAGGAAAAGATGCTAAATTAATCTACGATGTTCGTATGGAAAATACGTATAGTAGTAATCGTCCCCAAATTGTTAAAATACCTAGTTCGAACAGAGATCCTCTGAAGCCTCAAAAAATAGCAGTACCTCTTGAGGTTAATAAAAGAGAATTAAGGAACCCTTTCGTTATTCCTGGATTACAAAAAGTTAAAATTGAATCTCAATTAAATGCAAATTATAATTTTAAAAACTTTGTAGAAGGAGATTCTAATCGATTGGCTCGTTCTGCTGGAATGGCAGTAGCAAATAAGCCAGGTGGAACTTCTTTCAACCCTTTATTAATTTATGGTGGGGTTGGTTTAGGTAAGACACATTTAGCACATGCTATAGGTGTAGACATCAAAGATAAATATCCCGACAAAACGGTACTATATATTTCATCAGAGAAATTTACACAACAATTTATTGACTCAGTAAAATCTAACACTAGAAATGATTTTATCCATTTTTACCAAATGGTTGATGTTTTATTGATTGATGATGTCCAGTTTCTCTCTGGTAAGGCTGGAACTCAAGATGTTTTTTTTCACATATTTAATCATCTGCATCAAAATGGTAAGCAAGTTATTTTAACCTCAGATAAAGCGCCTGTAGACATGCAAGATATCGAACAACGTTTACTTTCTAGATTTAAATGGGGGCTTTCTGCAGAACTACAATTACCAGATTTCGAAACTCGTATTTCTATCCTTCAAAATAAATTATTCAGAGATGGGGTTGAAATGCCAGAAGAAATTGTTGAATATATTGCGAAAAATATTAAATCTAACGTAAGAGAACTTGAAGGAGTCATAATTTCAATGATTGCCCAGGCTTCTTTTAATAGAAGAGAATTTTCTCTTGAACTTGCCAAACAAATTGTAGATAAGTTTGTGAAAAACACCAAGAAAGAGGTGTCTATTGATTATATTCAAAAAGTTGTGTCAAAGTACTTCGATATGGATGTAGTTACATTACAATCAAAAACTAGAAAAAGACATATTGTTCAGGCTCGTCAGTTGGCAATGTATTTTGCCAAAAGAATGACTAAAACTTCACTAGCAAGTATTGGTTCCCAAATTGGACAAAGAGACCACGCTACAGTTCTTCATGCGTGTAAAACTGTTGATAATTTAACTGAGACAGACAAGCAATTCAGAAAATATGTTGAAGACCTTAGAAAGAAGTTAACTTTTTAATTTCCAACCGTAATATTTTTTAAAATCTATTTTTTTTAAGTTTACAATATGAAAAAAATATTGATGGTTTGTTTGGGAAATATATGTCGTTCTCCTTTGGCTGAGGGTATTCTTAAGTCTAAACTAAATCCTGATTTTTATATTGTTGATTCTGCGGGGACTTCTGCCTATCACATTGGTGAAGTACCTGATCATAGATCTATAGCAATTGCAAAAAAAAATGGGATTGATATTTCAAATCAAAGAGCACGTAAGTTTATTGCAAATGATTTTAATGAGTTTGATTTAATTTATGCAATGGACATAGAAAATTATTACAACATATGTTCCTTGTCTACTAACAAGTCTAACTTATTAAAGGTGAAATTAATTTTAAACGAAATTAATCCTTTAAAAGATTTAAGTGTCCCTGACCCTTACTATGGTGGGGATTATGGTTTTGAAAATGTTTACGAAATGTTAGATAAAGCCTGTAGTATAATAACAAAAAATATTTCATGAAAGGAAAGCTATATTTAATACCAACCACTTTAGGTGAAAATGAACCTTTGGAGGTAATGCCATATTCTGTGAAGACTATAGTAGAATTGTTAGATCATTATATTGTAGAAAATGAAAAATCTGCTAGAAGATTTATAAAAAAAATTACCCCAAAAAAAATACAGTCTTCTTTAATAATGATGAAGTTAGATAAGTATGCTAAAGAAATAGAAACACGCACTTATTTAGATCTTTGTGAACAAGGAGTTTCAATCGGTTTATTATCTGAAGCTGGGGTTCCTGCTGTTGCTGATCCCGGAGCATCTATGGTTAAACTAGCTCATGAAAAAGGAATTCAAGTAGTCCCTTTAGTTGGGCCATCTTCTATTTTAATGGCATTAATGGCTTCTGGATTAAATGGTCAAAACTTCGCCTTTAATGGGTATTTGCCTATAGATAATTCTGAAAGAAAAAAAGAAATTAAAGCGTTAGAAAAATTGTCTAAGGAAAAAAATCAATCTCAAATTTTTATTGAAACACCATATCGAAACGAAAAAATGTTTACAGATTTAAAATCAGTTTTAAGTCCCGGAACATTATTATGTATAGCAATAGACATTTCATTACCTAAAGAATTCATAAAGACCTATACTATTGATCATTGGAAGAGGCAATCACTAGACTTACATAAAAGACCTGCTATATTTATTATTCAGAAATAAAAGGTTTAAATACTTGCTTTTCGATCTCCTTTTATAAAAGATACATCATACCCAGCAAAATCTTTCATGTAGGATTTGATTGAAGATCCGTAGGCATCTGAGCAATTTCTTTGACCATTACTTCGAAGATATTTTTTCACATTACCTGCTCCACTTAAATGAGCTGCAGCTAATATTCCAGATTCTGTAATTTTTATGCCATTTATAGTTTTACCAACACTTCTTCTGATGTCTTTTCTAAGAATCCATTTATTTACTCTACAATAAGCAATAAATACTTGCTCTTGTAATTCAGGATTATGAAGAAAAAGTGTAGTGTTATAAATTTTAAAACGCTCTAAAGTAGTTGAACCAAATTGGTATTTTCCTAGGTACCCTAAAGTGTTTGTAACTCTGTACTTTCCTTGTGATTCTTTAAAAGCTAACGCTTCTTTAAAACCAACGAAGTTTTTATTTAAATATAAAATACTTGTTGAATTTTCAGTGTTTAATGAAAATGATATAGTGGATAAGTTCTTTTCTGGGAACTTATAATGATTAGGGTTTTTAGTAGCACTTACAAATCCTAAAAATAAAATTAATAAAAAAATAATCTTCTTAATATCTTAAAGCTTTTCTGTTTAGCGGGTGCAAAGATACAATTTAAAATATAATACACTGATAATCAGTGTATTTTATTTTATTTAAAATGTAAATAATAAAAATTTATTTAGTTTTTGCTAAGAATATTTAGGTTAAAAGATGATTATATTGAAGAATTTACAATAAAAATGACTTTTAATTCAATTTATGTTTTTTTCTTTTTCAAAAAAATTAGCATAAATTAAAAAAAATTATCTAATGATTCCTTTTCTATTTAACCATTGTTGATATTTAAGGGCATTCTTGTTGTGCTGAGACAAAGTACTTGCAAATTCATGAAACCCAAATTTTGTAACACTAGCACACATGTATATATAGTTGTGTTTTTTATAATTTAGTACTGCATCTATTGATGATATATCTGGCATGGCAATTAAGTTTGGAGGAAGGCCCTTATTTAGGTAGGTGTTAAAAGGAGATGATATTTTTAAATCTTTATATAAAACTCTTTTTACCTGGAAATCGATTCCTTTTTTTTTCTTTAATGCATATATTATTGTTGGATCTGCTTGTAACGGAATGCCTCTTTTAATTCTATTTAAATAAAGACCTGCTACAATTGGTCTTTCAATAATTTTAACGGTTTCTTTCTGAACTATTGAAGCTAAAGTCATTACCTCTTCCTTTGACAGTTTTAATGATGATGCTTTAGTTAATCTATCTGTATTCCAAAACTTGTTATATTCTTTAAATAGTTTGTTTCTGAAATTTTCAGCAGATACATTCCAGTAAAATTCATAGGTATTAGGAATTATAATTCCTAATACAGTGGCTTTGGTGAGTTTATTATCTCTTAAGAAAATAGAATCTTTGAAAACTTCTAAAATTGTAATTGAATCAGCTTCTATTTGTGATGATATCCGTCCTGAAAATTTTTCAAGTGTATCTTGATTGTTAAAAGAAACTTTTACTGGAGTTTGATTGCCGCTTCTGAGAAGATTAATTATATCATTTAAAGACATGTCTTTAGTCAGATTATATTTTCCCGCCTTTGGTTTTGAGAAATTTTTCTGATTTGCCAACCAAATAAATTTAGGTATTTCATAGGTTTCAGAATTTTGTTCCTTATCAATGCTTTTGGATAGTGTTTTTTGAATGTCATCCATAGTATCAAATGACCCGATAAAAATCGTACAATCTTTAGTAATAAATCCACCATAAATAGACTGATAAATATTATAAGATAAAGCCCCACTTAAAATGGTTATAGTTAAAATGAGTAAAAGAATTTTTTGTTTATTCATTAATCAATTGAAATATAAATTCATCGTTAAAGGCTCCATCAATAAAAAGCCAATCTTTTTTTTCTCCAATTTTTTTAAAATTAAAACCTGAAAATAAAGCGATACTTTGTTTATTATCTGGAATAATATTTGCAAAGATTTGATGTAGATTTAATACTTTGAAACAGTAGGGTATGAAAATTGATAATGCATCTGAGGCAAAACCATTTTTTTGATATTTTTTATGAACTAAAATGCCAATTCCTGCTCTATGGTGTTGTGGATTAAAATCAAACAAATCAATCGTTCCAATAGCTTTGTTATTTTTTATTTCTTCAATAATTAACCGCAATTGTTTGACTTCATAAATATCTTGGGAAGAATTTTCTATATACTGCTTCAAGAGAAACTTAGAAAAAGGAACTTGGGTATTGCTAACTTTCCAAAAGTTAGTATCATTTTCTGTAGTATATAAAAAATCTAGATCTTCAGGCTCAAGAGCTCTTAGTCTAACTTTTTTTCCGTGTAAAATTATCATGGTAGAGCTATTTTTCCTTCAAAAACAAATGTTGCAGCTCCTAATAACATAATATTAGTGTAGTTTCCTTTATCTTCTTTAAATTTAACTTCTAAATTACCCCCTGGAACAATCAATTCTATTCGATTACTTGAAGATTTCTTATTAAAATGCATCGCAATTGCAACAGCAGTTACACCAGTGCCACATGCAAGAGTTTCGTTTTCAACACCACGCTCATAGGTTCTTACTTTAAAAGTTTCATTATTAAGTTGTTCAACAAAATTAATATTACAACCTTCAGTTTGGTAGTAATTATTTATAATTTCTCTGCCTTTTTCAACAACTTTAACATTAGCTAAATTAGTTACGACTTCTACATGATGTGGTGAGCCAGTATTTGTATATGATGAATTTCCGGAAACTTTAATATCATTAACATTAATCATCTGAAGTGACACTTTATGATCATTAATTTCTGCATAGTGAATTCCATCAATTGCTGAAAACTTAGTTTTATGTTCAAATAGTTGTAGTTTTTTTGCGAATGCAACAATACATCTCCCTCCATTTCCACACATGGTACTTTCATTTCCATCAGCATTAAAATAGATCATTTTAAAATTTGAGTTTTCGTCGTTTTCTAAAAGAATTAACCCATCTGCACCAATTCCAAAATGGCGATTACACAAATTGGATATCAATACATTATTACTTTTTGGAAAAAAAACTGATCTATTATCAATAATAATAAAATCATTTCCAGTTCCTTGATATTTATAAAAGCTCACGTTCATAAGCTCCAAATATACATAAAAGCGGAATAATATTAGAGTGTTAAAATCGGGTTAAAATTCGTTAAGAATTGTTAAGGATGTTGTTTGAATTTAGATATTTATTATTTTTGAGAGTATATAAATCAATAGATTATGAGAAAATTTTTAAGTTATTTTGGTATCGCTATTCTTGGTGGTGTTTTTTCATTGTTAGGATACAGTATTTTTTTTGAAAAATCTCAGAATTTTGCTAAAGAAGACATTGTTCCAATTCAAACTTTTAAGACAAATTATAATGCTACGGAGTTTGATTTTAATACTGCTACTTATTCGCCGACTAACTTTACCGAGGCAGCAGAAAAATCTATTCATGCAGTTGTTCATGTTAAGAATACTGCCATTTCAACCGGAATAAATTCTATTGCTGATTTATTCAGTGGTTCAAAAAAACATCTACAAATTGGTACTGGTAGTGGTGTAATTATTTCATCTGATGGGTACATCGTAACTAATAATCATGTTATAGATGGTGCTTCAGATATAGAAATTACATTGAATAACCGAAAAAAACTCAAAGCAGAACTTATCGGAACTGATTCTAAAAACGATATTGCTTTGTTGAAAATTGAATCAACGGAACCACTACCATACATTCCTTTTTCTGACTCAGATAACCTTAAAATTGGAGAGTGGGTATTAGCAGTTGGCAACCCATATAATCTTACATCTACAGTTACTGCAGGTATAGTTAGCGCTAAAGGAAGAGATTTACAAGGGAATTATTCAACAGATTCTTTTATCCAGACAGATGCAGCTGTTAATCCAGGTAATAGTGGAGGTGCTCTTGTTAATTCAAGAGGGGAATTGGTTGGTATTAATACAGCAATTTCTTCCAAAACAGGTTCTTACATTGGTTATTCTTTTGCAGTACCTTCTAACATTACTAAAAAAATTATAGATGATATTCTTGAATTTGGTAAAGTTCAAGAGGCCATTATTGGTTTTGTTCCTGATTTAAGAAAGGATGATATTGAAGGTGTAGTCATCGGTGATTTTACTAAAGGGAGTAATGCTGAAAAAGCAGGTTTAGCAAAAGGAGATATCATTGTAAAAATAAATGATGTGAAAATTTCTAAATTCTCCGAACTAACCGGACAACTATCTGCAAAAAGACCAGGAGAATCAGTAGAACTAATTATAGATAGAAATGGACAAATTTTCACTAAATCAGTTAACTTAATTAAAAGAGTAGTGCGTTACATATCAAGATCTTATGGGATAGAATTAATTGACGATCCACAAGGAGCAAAAATAATTAGAGATGGTCTATCTGAAGAGAGTTCATCTAGCATAAGAGGGTATATTATTACAGAAATTAATGGAACGGAAATTCAAACCGCTTCAGAAGCAATTAAACTGCTTGATGGTCTTTCAAGAAATGGGTATCGTTTAAAAGTAGAAATGATTGATTTAAATGGTGAAGTCAATGCTTACTTCTTTTAATATATTTCGAGTTTTTTAACAGATTCTGGTCACTACTTTTAGTATAAAAATTTTAGTATTAAATTTTAACGAAATCGATTTCGTATTGATAAAAAAAGAAATACTTTTGTGCAAATTTAATGGTAAGATAAATACACATGTTAAAAGAAAAAAATTACGAAAAAGAAGTTATCACCCAAGCTAAAATTAGGAGGGCTACTACAGAATTTATAAATATCATTAATGATTTATGGTATGATAAGTCTATAGAACTTGTTTTGTTTAGAAATACATTGGTAGATAAAAGGACTAGTGAAATTTTAAACCTTATAAACTATGCTAAAGAATTTGTTGGAAAACCAATTTCAGTTTACGATGCATTAGATATTGCTAAAGCTATTCAAAAGATTCAATTACCTTCATCTAAATTAGATATTGGAAAACTAGCTTATGAGTGCTATTTAGATGTTAATGGAAGTGAAGATAAAGTCACATTTGTTAAAAGACAATTGAAGAATGCTACAGAGGCAAAAGATATTAAACCGAAAGATGTTGTTTTGTATGGCTTTGGGAGAATAGGTCGTCTTTTAGCTAGAGAGTTGATGTCAAAAATGGGTAAGGGTTCTCAACTGAGATTAAGAGCAGTAGTTACAAGAGGAGAAATTACTAAAAATGTATTAGACAAAAGAGCTTCTCTACTTAGTATAGATTCTGTACATGGAGATTTTTTAGGAACTATCCAGACAGATATTGAGCATAATGCATTAATCATTAATGGAACCACTGTAACAATGATATCAGCTAAATCTCCAGAAGATATAGATTACACAAAATATGGTATTCAAGATGCATTAATTATAGATAATACAGGAGCATTTAGAGATAAGGATTCATTAACTAGGCATTTAAAAGCTAAAGGGGCATCTAAAGTTCTATTAACAGCTCCAGGAAAAGGAATTCCAAATATTGTTCACGGAGTGAATCACAAAAAATATCATCCAGATACACAAGATATTTTTTCAGCAGCTTCATGTACAACAAATGCAATTACACCTGTTCTAAAAGTCTTAGATGACAACTATGGAATTATAAAAGGACATCTAGAAACTATTCATGCTTACACCAATGACCAGAATCTTGTAGATAATATGCATACAAAAAATCGAAGAGGTAGAGCGGCAGCATTAAATATGGTCATCACTGAAACTGGTGCAGGGAAGGCTGTTTCTAAGGCACTTCCATCACTAAAAGGTAAACTAACTTCAAATGCAATCAGGGTTCCTGTACCAAACGGTTCATTGGCAATTCTCCACCTTAAGCTTGGTAGTGAAATAACAACTGAGGCTGTTAATTCCATAATGAAATTATATGCTTTAGAGGGAGAATTAGTTGAGCAAATTCAATATTCTCTAGATGCCGAGCTCGTATCATCTGATATCGTTGGGTCTACTGCTCCGTCTATTTTTGATAGTAAGGCTACAATTACACATGGAGATTCAATTGTTATTTATGTTTGGTATGATAATGAATATGGGTATAGTCACCAGGTTATTCGTTTGGCAAAATATATAGCTAAAGTCAGAAGGTATACTTACTATTAATCGTTGATAACTTCATGATTTTTTTAACCCGAAACATCTTTGTTTCGGGTTTTCTTTTGATTATTTTTAACATTTAAATTTTAAGTGTCCATGAATTCTGTCCAACAGCAAATTAATTCTTTACGTGAAGTTCTAAATCGTCACAATCATGAATATTATGTATTAGACAATGCCACGATTTCAGATTATGAATTTGACATAAAACTTAAAGAACTTGAAGCGTTAGAGGAAGCTTATCCAGAATACTACAATGCAAATTCCCCTTCTCAAAGAGTGGGAGGAACCGTTACAAAAAATTTCCAAACTCTTCAGCACAAGAATAGAATGTATTCTTTAGATAATTCGTATTCCAAAGAAGATTTATTGGACTGGGAAAAAAGACTCCAAAAAAATCTGGGAACAGAAGCTATTGAATTTACATGTGAATTAAAATATGATGGTGCTTCAATTAACCTCACTTATGAAAATGGTGAGTTTGTAAAAGCTGTTACTCGAGGTGATGGATTTCAAGGCGATGAAGTTACCTCAAACATTCGGACAATTAAATCTATCCCTTTGATATTGAATGCAGATTTTCTATCTAATTTTGAAATAAGAGGAGAAATCATTCTACCCATAGAAGGGTTTCAGAAAATGAATCAGGAGCGTCTGGAGAACGGAGAGGAAACCTACAGAAACCCAAGGAACACTGCTAGTGGAAGTTTAAAACTTCAAGATAGTGGAGAGGTGGCAAAAAGACCATTAGATTGTTTATTGTATCAAGTAGTTTCTAACGAAAGGACGTATTCTACTCATTTTGAAAGTTTAGAAGCTTCAAGAGTAGCAGGATTTAAAGTTCCAGATACTATTATGTTAGCGAGTTCTATTGATGAAGTTTTTCATTTTGTAAATGAATGGGATCAGAAGCGTCATGACTTACCCTATGAAACGGATGGTGTTGTTATCAAAGTAAATAATTTACAACAGCAAGAAGAATTAGGTTATACTGCAAAATCTCCACGTTGGGCAATTGCATATAAATTTAAAGCAGCTCAAGTAACTACTTTACTTGAAGAAATAACCTACCAAGTAGGTAGAACAGGAGCCATTACCCCAGTGGCAAATTTAGAGCCTGTACTATTAGCAGGAACTACTGTAAAAAGAGCCTCTCTTCACAATGCAGATCAAATAGAAAAATTAGATATTAGAGTACACGATACCGTTTTTGTTGAAAAAGGAGGTGAAATTATTCCCAAAATCATTGCGGTAGATTTTTCTAAAAGAAAAGAGTATTCTCAGTCAACACTGTATGCAACACACTGCCCAGAATGTCATACAGCCTTAATTAGATCAACCGGAGATGCCAAGCATTATTGTCCAAACACCTATGGTTGTGCTCCTCAAATTACAGGAAGAATTCAGCATTTTATAAGTAGAAAAGCCATGGATATTGATGGCTTGGGGGGAGAGACAGTTGATTTATTACGTAAAGAAGGTTTAATTGAAAATTATGCAGATCTCTATGATTTGCAAGTACCACAGGTAATACCTTTAGAACGAATGGCAGAAAAATCTGCTCAAAATATGATTGATGGGATTAAAAAATCAAAAGAAATTCCATTTGAAAAAGTACTATTTGCTTTAGGGATTAGATTTGTTGGAGAAACAGTTGCAAAAAAGCTTGCCAAACATTTTAAGTCAATTGATAATCTTATGACTGCTAGTTTTGAAGCTTTAATCTCTGTTGATGAAATTGGTGACAGAATAGCGGCAAGTATTTTAGAATTTTCTAACGATATTGGAAATATGCAATTGATACATAGACTAAAATACCATGGAGTTCAATTGAAAATTTCTGAAAAAGATTTAATTGGGCAAACTGATAAACTACAAGGAAAAGTTTTTGTAGTATCTGGAGTATTTTATAAAATGACAAGAAATGAACTAAAAAAAGCCATTGAAGATAATGGAGGTAAAGTAAGTTCATCAATTTCAAAGAAAACAACCTTTGTGGTAGCAGGAGACAATATGGGACCTAGTAAAAAAACAAAAGCTGAGGATCTAGGAATCAATATTTTAAATGAGGATGAATTCATTTCAATGATTGACTAATTTCTCGATAGGGCAACAATTTTTGGGCCAAATTAGTTATATGTTTATATTTTTATCTGACGTCTGTTTTTCATTTTGTTCATTAAAATAAAAGTCAACTCTTCCTAAATTTAATCCGTAAGCTCCTACTTGATTTACCAAAACATTTTCATTGGTTAAGTTTTTAACTAGGGTTGGTTTAGTTAAAAAAGTATGCGTGTGCCCTCCAATAATTAAATCAATATCTTTTGTGGCAGCGGCCAGTTTTAAATCTGATATTTTATCGGAATTTTTATAATGATATCCCAAATGAGATAAACAAATTATCAAATCACAAGCTTCTTTTTCTTTTAAATCTCTGGAAATGTCTTTAGATATTTCTATCGGGTCTAGATATTTTGTTTCCATGTATAAATCAGGGTTTACAAGATTTACTAGCTCTATACCTATTCCGAATACACCTATTTTAATTCCGTCTTTAATGAAAATTTTATAAGGTTTTACAAGGGTATTTAAGACTGTATTTTTAAAATCATAATTAGCACATACAAAATCAAATGAAGCATTGGGTAATTGTTTATGAAAACCTTCAATAGAATTATCAAAATCATGATTTCCCAGTGTAGCTGCATCGTATTTTAATAAACTCATGAGTTTGAACTCAACTTCACCTCCAAAATAATTAAAATAAGGGGTTCCCTGAAAAATATCTCCAGCATCAAGAAGTAATGTATTAGGATTTTCTTTTCGAACTTTTTCAACCATTACTGCCCTTCTGGCCACTCCTCCTTTACCAGCATATTTATGATGACTAGACTCAAAAGGTTCTATTTGACTGTGGGTATCATTGGTGTGAAGAATGGTAATGTGTTTTTGATGTGTTTCACAAGATTGAAAAGTAAGGCTGCTAAGACTTGCATACGCAAGGCTAGCGGAGGTTTGTTTGATAAATTTTCTTCTTTTCATTTTGTGTAAATTTTAATTGCTAATAATTACGCGGTTGTCTAGATTAGATATCAAGGTGTCTTTACTTTTAAAATACTCTACAATAGCATCACGAATTAAAAAATTACTATCATATAAACTCAGAGGGTTTTTAAAGAAGTTCATTGCATCGCCTCCTTTTTGTAAATAATTAGAGGTAGCTACAAAATAGGTTTTGTCTTTATCAATAGATTTTCCATTAATAAGAACATTGTAAGATTTGTTTTTTATTTTTAACTCAATATGACTTGAAAGAGGATGTGCCATTTTTTTTGAAATAAAATATGAAAATAATTCTTGAATTTTTTCATAATTAAGTTCTACAACAACAAGAGTATTGTCGAAAGGCATCAATTCAAAAGCATTTGAAACTGTAACATTCCCTTTTGTTATTGCAGCTCTTATTCCACCATAGTTAGACATTGAGAAATCAACTTTTTTACCAGTTTTTTCTTCAAAAAGTTCATTAGCCTTTTTGTAGGATAAATCAGCAATTAAATTTCCAAGTGTGCTTTGTAAATCTCCATCAGTTCTTTCAAGAGTATAAGGAGCATAGGATAGTATTTTTGTAATTTCTTCAGTCATTTTATCCTTGTATGGAAGAAATAATTCAATAATGGTACTGTCTTGTTTAATTTGAGAATTAAGTAAAATTTTTTTTGCATTAATTTCATAAACCTCATATGAACTGTTTTTGCATCCATTTATAGATACAATAAACAGAAAAAGAAACAAAGTTTTTTTCATAAGAACACAATTCGTTTTAATTATATTTGTGATGACAAGATAGTTTTTTTTGTCTCATTGAATCTATGCTAAAAGCAAAATTAAAAAATCATTATTTAAAAAAGAAGATTGGTCAGTTTTCTCAAACAAAATCATCATCAGCCAATGTTTCTACCCAAAAAATTAAAACAGTTGGTATAATTACTTCTGATGATTTTTTTAATAAACATGAGTTCTCTGAAATTTTAATAAAAAAATTACAACTTAGAAATCCCAAAGTATATAGTTATAGAAAGTTTTCTAAAGATCATAAAAAGTCATATAAACACTTTTCTGAAAAAGATTTCAATTGGAAAGGTCATGTTTTAGATTCTAGTTTTCAGAGTTTTTTAGAAGAGTCATTTGATTTGTTAATATGTTATTATCCTAAAAAAAACATTTTTTTAGAGTATGCAGAAGCCTCTTCTGAAGCTACTTTTAAAGTTGGTTTTTCTAATGCAAGTACAGGTTTTTTCAATTTAGATATTGCCTGTGATGAGAATCGAGTAGATTTATTTTTTGATGAAATGAAAAAATATTTAAAAATACTTCACAAACTTTAATCGTTTAAAATTTAACAAAGTTTAAAAATTAGTAAAAATTAGACTTATTACTTAATAACAACCCCAAAAATCTCCTTAATAGTGTATTTTTACTCAAAATTAAACTGCTTTATATGCAAAAATTTATTGGAACAGGAGTTGCACTTATAACACCTTTTAAAAAGGATTTGTCAATTGATTTTTTAGCGTTGGCAAAACTTGTAGAATTTAATATTATAAATGGTATTAACTATTTAGTAATAAACGGAACTACGGGAGAAAGTGCTACAATTTCAAAAAAAGAAAGACGAAAAATTATTGAGGTTGTTGCTACAACAAATCAAGGAAGACTTCCACTAGTTTTAGGTATAGGAGGTAATAATACTACTTCAGTAATTGAAGAGATCTTATCTGAAGACTTATCTCATATTGATGCTATTTTATCCGTTACTCCATACTATAATAAACCTACACAGGAAGGTTTTTATAGGCATTTTGAAGCAATTGCTAAAGCAAGTCCTAAACCCATAATTTTATATAATGTTCCTGGTCGTACTTCAAAAAACATGGAACCGTCAACCACAATCCGTTTGGCTAATAATTTCTCTAACATTATAGCTATCAAGGAGGCTGGAAATAATGTTCAACAATACCTGGAGTTAATTAAAAATAAGCCTAAAGATTTTTTGATTATTTCTGGAGATGATGATTTAGCACTAAATGTAATCTTAGCTGGTGCTTCAGGTGTAATATCAGTTATAGGTCAGGCCTTCCCTAAAGAATTTTCAACTTTAATTCGTTACGGTTTAGAAGGCAATAACAAAAAAGCCTATGAAATTCATTTTATACTAATGGACGTTATAAATCTGATATTCTCAGAAAATAACCCAGCAGGAATTAAAGCTGTACTTCAAGCGTTAAATCTTACAAAATTAGAAGTAAGATTACCTTTAGTAATTGCTTCAGAGGAACTTCAAAAAGAAATTGTTAATTTTGTAAAGAATTTAGAATAGAAATTATGTTATCAAAAGTCATTGAAGATGCTTTAAATAAGCAAGTTACTGTTGAAGCTGCATCATCTCAAGTATATTTAGCTATGGCATCTTGGGCAGAAACTTTAGGTTTTGAAGGTGTAGCAACTTTTATGTATGCACATTCAGACGAAGAAAGAGAACACATGTTAAAACTTGTAAAATTCATTAATGAACGTGGTGGGCATGCAAAAGTATCTATATTGGAAGCTCCACCAGCTGAATTTGGATCTTTTAAAGAAATGTTTGAAAATCTATTTGAGCACGAAGTAAAAGTTTCTAAATCTATTAATGATTTGGTAGACATTACCCTCAAGCAAAAAGATTATGCGACTCATAATTTTTTACAATGGTATGTTTCTGAGCAAATTGAAGAAGAAGCATTAGCTAGAAATATCTTGGATAAAATTAATTTAATTGGAGACGATAAAGGAGGTTTGTATTTGTTTGATAATGATGTGAAAAGGCTTATTGGATCTCAAGCTGAGCCAGATTCAAATTAACAAACCTTTAATAATTTATAAGTAACCAATTAAAACTTTTAAACGTAATTGCAGTTTTAGTAATAGGGTAAGAGTTTTATCCAAAGTAAATTAAAAAAAGTGTTTTATTTAGTTTTCTGAGTAATCTTTAAAAACAAAAATATTACTCAATAATTATCGAGCAAAATTTATCTCATAATTTGAGGATTTAAATAAAAAAAAGCGTTTTAGTAATCCATTTAAAAACCTTATTTTTGCCAAATGCGAAAAATCAAAATTTTAGCACTAATTTTTTCTTTATCTCTACTGCTTAACTCTTGTGGAGAATATCAGCGTATTGCAGGAAAAGGTACCATGTTAGAAAGGTATAAGTTAGCTGTAAAAAAATACGAGGCTAAAGAATATAGTAAAGCCCTAAGACTATTTGAACTTGTCATCCCTTCCTACAGAGGAAAACCTCAGATGGAACGAATTCAGTTCATGGTAGCACAATCAAATTTTAATGAAAAAAATTATTCAACAGCTGCATATTATTTCGATAGATTTACAAAAAATCATCCTAATAGTTCCAAAAAAGAAGAAGCAGCTTTTTTGTCAGCTTATAGTTATAAGTTAGCTTCTCCCTTGTTCAGTTTAGATCAATTAGATACCAATAAAGCATTAGTAGCTTATCAAATGTTCATTGATGAATACCCAGACTCTGAAAGATTAGCTGAAGCAAATGTTCATTTCAAAGAACTCCAGTTTAAGTTAGAGAAGAAAGCTTTTGAAATAGGAAAAACATACTATAAAACAGCACAAACAGATTTTAGAAATTATAATTCTGCTATTGTAGCTTTTGATAATTTAATTAATGATTTTTTGGGAACCAAATTAAAAGAAGAAGCTTTATATTTTAGATTTAAAGCCTACCATGATTTAGTTATTGTTAGTACAGAAAGAAAAAAATTAAATAGAATCAAGGATGCAATTGCAGCCTATGATAAATTAGTTAGAAACTTCCCTGAATCTAAATTTTTAAAAGATTCAGATAAGTTACTCACAGAGATAAAAAACGAACAAAAACAGTTAGTAAAGAGTTAATTATGAATTATAAAGAAACAAAAGCTCCTGTAACCACGGTAACCTATGACAAGAACGTTATAGAATCAAAAACAGAGAATATCTATGAGGCAATCTCAATTATCTCAAAAAGAGCAGTTCAAATCAACACTGATTTAAAAACAGAATTAGTTGAGAAATTAGAGGAGTTTGCTACTTTCAACGATAGTTTAGAAGAGGTTTTCGAAAACAAAGAACAAATTGAAGTTTCTAAGTTTTATGAGAAATTGCCAAAGCCGACAGCAATAGCTGTTGAGGAATGGTTAGAAGATAAAGTATATCATAGAACTCCAGAGACGGAATAATGTCTATTTTAAGCGGCAAAAAAATTCTTTTAGGCATAACTGCCGGTATTGCTGCATACAAAACAGCCAATTTGGTTCGTTTATTTATAAAATCTGGGGCAGAAGTTCAAGTTATTATGACACCTGCCTCAAAAGATTTTATCACACCACTTACCCTATCTACACTTTCTAAAAATCCAGTTCATTCAACCTTTTATGAAAAGGAAGAAGAAAATGAATTATGGAATAATCATGTAGATTTAGGACTTTGGGCAGATTATATGCTCATAGCTCCAGCAACAGCAAACACGTTATCTAAAATGACAAATGGTATTTGCGATAACTTATTAATAGCTACATATCTATCTGCAAAATGCCCAGTATATTTTGCACCTGCAATGGATTTAGACATGTATAAACACCCTTCTACAATAACAAGTTTAGACAAGCTTCAGTCATTTGGGAACAAAATGATTCCAGTCACTAGTGGAGAATTGGCAAGTGGATTGGTAGGAGAAGGAAGACTAGCAGAACCCGAAGATATTGTATCCTTTATGGAAAACGATATTTTGTCAAGTATGCCTTTATACGGAAAAAAAGTTTTGATTACAGCTGGTCCTACCTATGAATCTATAGACCCCGTTCGTTTTATAGGTAATCATTCTTCAGGAAAAATGGGATTTGAAATTGCTAAGGCAGCTGCAAATTTAGGGGCTAAAGTTTATCTTGTCTCTGGACCAAGTAACGAAATTGTTAATCATGACTCTGTTCATAGAACTGATATTGTTAGTGCTGAGCAGATGTATACCGCTTGTCATCAATATTTTCCTGAGGTAAGTATAGCTATTTTAACTGCAGCTGTTGCAGACTATAGACCAAAAAATATTGCTGCTGAGAAAATAAAAAAGAAAGAGAGTGCGTTAGATATTAAATTAGTACCCACTAAAGATATTTTAGCTTCTTTGGGAGTTATTAAAAAAGAACAATTCTTAGTCGGCTTTGCTTTAGAGACAACCAATGAGTTGATTAATGCATTAGCTAAATTAAAACAAAAGAATTTAGATGCTATTGTTCTAAATTCATTAAATGATCAAGGAGCAGGGTTTTCTGGGAATACTAATAAAGTTACATTTATAGACAAAGAGGAACGTAATACTCCTTTTGAAATGAAATCTAAATCAGATGTAGCCATAGATATAATGAACGAAATATTAAAAAAAATAGATGCGTAGGATTCTTATATTTTTTATTTTTTTATTCTCAATAACAATTAGTTCTCAAGAATTAAATTGCAAAGTCTCCATAAATTTTGATCAAGTTCAAGGTTCAAACAGACAGGTATTTACCACACTGGAAACCTCAATTTTAGAATTTGTAAATCAAAAAAAGTGGACAGATAAAACTGTAAAAGCCCAAGAACGAATTAATTGCGCAATCAATATCATTATTACTAAAAGAGATAACAATGCTTTTGAGGGATCTATTCAGATTCAGTCTACCAGACCGGTTTATGGAACATCCTATGAAACTCCTATTTTGAATATTAGAGATAATGACTTTAATTTTAAGTATAACGAATTTGATCAAATTATTTATAATCCAACCCGATTTGATTCTAATTTAATATCTACAATTACATTTTATGTATATCTAATTTTAGGAGTAGATGCAGATACCTTTGCCATCAATGGAGGAGATACGTTCTTAAAGGAAGCAGAAAATGTAACATTACAAGCCCAACAAAGTGGTCTTTCAGCATGGTCTAATCAAGTAGGTGTTCAGAATAGGTTTCAAATTATAGATAATTTATTATCTCCTGGATTAAAACAATTTAGAACTGCAATGTATAACTACCATAGAAAAGGGTTTGATGTTTTAGCAGAAAATAAAATTAAAGGAAAAGGAGCTATTGAAAATTCAGTTATTACCTTAGACAGATTGTATAATAAAGTTATTGGAAACCCACTACTAAGACTATTTTTTGATGCAAAATCTGATGAAATTGTAAACCTTTATTCAGATGGTCCTAATACTAGAAGCAAACAGCGTTTACTCGTGGTACTTAAAAAAATATCTCCTAACAATAGCTCAAAGTGGCGAAAAATTAATTAATAATTTACTATTACTAATTTCTTTTTCTTTTTAAGATACTGCTTAAATCGAACAAATAAATATCCTTAGGTTTTATTTTATACTTATCTTCATAAGTATTATTTACTATATTTATAATTCTTTGTTTCAAATTATGCAAGCTTATGAATTATAAAAAATATCTTGATTTTACAATTACCTCAGTTTATTGTACCATAACAAAAACTAGATTTAAATCAATAGTCCTTATTTTGATTTTTATATGTTCTTGTACCTCAAAAAAACAACTTCAATTAAATGATGAAGTTGAGGTATTGAGAGATAAATACGGTATAAACCATATTTACGCTGCTAATCAAAAAGATCTTTTTTTTATGCAAGGCTATTTGGCAGCTAAAGACAGGCTTTTTCAATTTGAAATCTGGAGAAGACAGGCTACAGGAACTGTTGCAGAAATTTTTGGTGAAACTGAATTGAAAAGAGATATTGGTACTAGGCTTTTTAAATTTAGAGGAAATCTAAAAGAGGAACTAAATCATTATCATGAAGATGGCTATGAAATTATTAGCTCTTATACCCAAGGAGTCAATGCCTATATTCAAGAAATGAAAAACAATCCGGATAAACTTCCAGTAGAATTTAGTTTATTGAATATAGAACCTGAACTTTGGACACCTGAAGTTGTTATCTCTAGACATCAAGGACTTTTAGGAAACATTGGTCAAGAATTAAATATAGGGAGAGCAGTTTCTAGAATTGGTGAAGACAAGGTAAAAGAATTGTTGTGGCTTCATCCTAAAGATCCTTCTTTAAAACTTGATAAAAAAATTAAAAAAGAAGATTTAGACCAAGATATTTTAGGATTGTATAACGCTTATAGAACTCCAGTCAGATTTAAAAAAGAGTATATACAAGAGAAATATCAGAAAAAAGGTGCTCTTGCTTCTTCATTTTCAAAAAAGGTTGAAGATCTTGAAGATGAATTTAGTATTGGGAGTAACAATTGGGCTATCTCAGGAAGTAAATCATTTAATGGATCTCCGATCTTAGCAAATGACCCTCACAGAAGTATTGTAGCCCCTTCACTTAGATATATTACTCATTTAGTAGCGCCAGGTTGGAATGTAATAGGGGGAGGAGAGCCAGAAATTCCAGGAATTTCGATAGGTCATAATGGATATGGGGCTTGGGGATTAACTGTTTTTAGAACAGATGCCGAAGACCTATATGTATATGAATTAAATCCTGAAAATTCAAAACAGTACTGGCATAAGGGGGAATGGTTAATGTTTAAAGAAATTAAAGAATCTATTACCGTAAAAGGAGAAGAAAATCATGAAATCATACTCCAATACTCTATTCACGGCCCTGTAACTTTTGTAGATAAGAAAAGAAGTAGAGCTTATGCTGTAAAATGTGGATGGTTAGAGGTTGGAGGGTCTCCCTATCTAGCTTCTTTACGTATGAATCAATCTCAATCATGGGAAGAGTTTAGAGAAGCCTGTAATTACAGTCATATTCCTGGAGAAAATATGGTATGGGCAGATAAAGACGGCACCATTGGATGGCAGGCTGTTGGAATAGCCCCCATTAGAAATACACACAGTGGATTGGTGCCAGTTCTTGGTGATGGTAACTATGAATGGGACGGATACCTCCCAATAACTGATAAACCACATGTTGTTAATCCTTCTGAGAATTTCTTTGCATCAGCAAATCAAAACGTTACACCAGCATCTTATAAGCATTGGAATGCCATCGGATTTTCTTGGTCAGACCCTTACAGAGGAGATCGCGTAAGTGATGTGCTTTCAAAGAATTCAACTCATAAATTTACCATGCAAGAAATGATGGATTTACAAGTAGATTATCATTCATTACCTTCAGAGAAGTTGATAAAAATGATAGATCAAACTTCATTAGATAAAGCTAATCAAAAATATTTTGAGATGCTTCTTGCATGGAATAATAAACTCACAACAACTTCAGTTGAAGCTACAATTTATGTAAATTGGGAGAGGACTATTGTTCGAGAGTTTCATGAAAAATATGTGCCAGAAAATGTAAAAGGTTTATTAAATATTCAACTGTTTAAAATAATTAAAAATTTAAATAAACTTCCAGGTAAACAAAGAGATAATTTTTTAAAGAACACTTTTATCTCTTCTGTTAAAGAATTAGAGGTGAAGTTTGGTAAAGATTTAAAGAATTGGAGATATGGGCAGAAAGATTTTAAGCATATCAAAATTAAACACCCACTTCAAAATATTGTGAATGACTCTATCTATAATTTGATAAGCTTCAAAACCTATCCAAGGGGAGGGAATGCATTTACACCAGGTTCTTCAGGCTCAAATTTAAGTCAATCTTCAGGGGCAAGTTTTAGAGTAGTGATAGATACAAAAGATTGGGACAACTCTAAAGCTACTAATTCTCCGGGACAATCTGGAAATCCAAATAGTGTCTTTTATAGAAATTTATATGAAGATTGGGCAAATGATTCATTTTTTGAGTTGCATTATAGTAAACAAAAAATCAATGCGAATCTTCACAATAAAGAGGTTTATTATCCAAAAAATTAATTAAATTTAATTTTTCAAAAATACAATCATTTGCTTGCATCAATTTCTATAAAAAATTATGCCCTAATCAATGAATTACATATTGATTTTTCTTCTGGCCTTTCCATTATCACAGGAGAAACAGGAGCGGGGAAATCTATTTTATTGGGGGCACTAGGGTTGGTTTTAGGAAACAGAGCAGATTCTTCTACTTTGAAAAATACCAATAAAAAGTGTGTTATTGAAGCCATAGTATGTATAGATACCTATAATCTTCAAGATTTTTTTGAAATAGAAGATATAGATTATGAAAGGAATACTATTTTAAGAAGAGAAATTCTACCTTCTGGAAAATCTAGAGCTTTTATAAATGATACGCCTGTAACGCTTTTGGTTTTAACTGCCCTCAGAGCAAGACTTATAGACATCCATTCGCAACATCAAACCCTTCAAGTTTCAGATCAACAGTTTCAGTTTCAACTATTAGACGCTTTTGCAAATAATGAAAGCAAGCTAGCTTCTTACCAAACAGGATTAGTACAGTACACAAGTGAAAAAAATAGATTAGAAGAAATTCAACACGCTCAGCGCGAAGCCAACCTTCAGTACGATTATAATTCTCATTTATACAATGAGTTGCTTGAGGCCAATCTTGTAGAAGATGAACAAGAGGCATTAGAGGAGAAATTAGAGAAAATAAATAATGTAGAAGAAATTAAACAAAATTTATCTGAAGCACTTCAAGTTTCAACTGATGATACCATTGGAATTCAAAACCTATTGTATTCATTAGAAAGTAAATTAACTAAAATTGCTCCGTATTCAAAAGAATATCAAGAGCTCTCTGAGAGAATTTCTAGTGTAAAAATTGAATTAGATGATATTGTTGGTGAATTAGAAACAGCCAACGAACAAGTAGATTTTAATCCATCAGAATCAACACAATTAAATGACCGCTTGCAATTAATCTATAATTTACAAAAAAAACATTACGTTAATTCTATTTCAGAATTATTACTAATTCAAGAGGAGTTGTCTGTAAAAGTAAGTGCTACAGAAAACGCAGAACAACGTTTGTTAGACCAACAAACAATAGTGAAAGAAATAGCAAATAAATTAGATGCTATTGCTTTAAAAATATCTGAAGCTAGAAAAAAAATTACTCCAACCGTATCAAAACAATTAGAAGCCATATTAGACAATTTAGGAATGTCTCATGCGCGTTTTCAAATACAAAATACCTTAGCAGAAAACTATTATAAAAACGGAAAAGATGTTTTATCATTTTTGTTTTCAGCCAATAAAGGAGGGCAAT
>OJFP01000423.1_pt1 | contig 31034 bp, 30 predicted proteins | sample 1594141 | NCBI WGS metagenome assembly OJFP01 (sample SAMN05416843, study PRJEB24817) | seawater metagenome | isolation source: Sea water | place: Canada:Atlantic | collected 2013-07 | reverse complement strand
GAGATGTAGAGAGGTCTCGTGGGCTCGGAGATGTGTATAAGAGACAGGCTTTACTCGTTATTCCTTCCTTAAAGTTAAGCGATAAAGGTTTGTTTGATGGAATCACTTTCAAATTCACTTCTTTAGAAATTACCTAAAAAGAAACCTTACTTTTGCCAATACCAATCTAAAAAAAGAACATGAGTTTAGAACAAGATTTAGAAAATAGAAGTGGCAATCAATGTGAATTATGCACTTCAAAAGAGGCTGTATCTATCTATGAAGTAAAACCAAATTCAACCGGTGGAGGCGGAGTAGATGGTAGTTTATTAGCCTGTACTATTTGTATAACTCAACTGAATTGCGAAGAAGATTTAGATGTAAATCATTGGCGTTGTTTAAACGATGCTATGTGGAGTGAATTTAGAGCTGTAAAGGTAGTTGCTTGGAGAATGTTATCTCGTTTGAAAAATGAAGGTTGGCCAAAAGATTTATTAGACATGATGTATTTAGAAGATGCCGATTTACGGTTCGCAAAAGAATCTGGAGATCATTTAGACGAAAGTGAGAAAATAATTCATAGAGACGCCAATGGTGCTGTTCTAAAAGCAGGAGATAGTGTTGTGTTAATTAAAGATCTAAAGGTAAAAGGATCGAGCATGGTTGCCAAACAAGGAACAGCGGTTCGAAGGATTTCTTTAGATCATGAAAATGCAAAATATATTGAAGGCAAGGTAGGCCCCACACAGATTGTTATTATTACAGATTATGTGAAAAAAATGTCTGAAAAGGAGTAATTTTAACTGACTAATCGTAGTTATTTCTATGAAAAAAATAATAAGTTTTATAATTTTAATTTCTTTTGTGTCATGCAGTCCCAAACTCTTTAAAGAAAAATGGACCAAAGAACAGGCTCCTGATTATTTTAAAGCGAGATTTGAAACTACGCAAGGAAATTTTGATATCGAAGCAAAAAGAGCATGGTCACCAAAAGCTGTAGACAGATTGTATCAATTAATTAAGAATGAATTTTATACAGATATTGCTATTTTTAGAGTGGTGCCAGGTTTTGTAGCTCAGTTTGGAATTCACAATGATAGTTTGATAAATGCCAGTTGGAAAAATTTTAAAATTGATGATGAAAAGGTTATTGAAAGCAATGATCTCATGACAATCTCCTTTGCTAGAGGAGGGGTAAAGACAAGAACTACTCAGATATTTATCAATTTAAAAAATAACAAACGATTAGATGCGCTAGCGTATTCTGGAGTGAAAGGGTTTCCTGTAATTGCAAAAGTAATTGCCGGAAAAGAGACTGTTTTGAAGTTTTATGATGGATATGGAGATAGGTTAGGCATGCGTCAAGATTCTCTTAATAGATACGGTAATAAATTTATTAGAACCAATTATCCTGAAATAGACTTTATTAAAAAAGCAACCATACTCAACTAAAAAAAGCCGCTTCTAGCGGCTTTTTTTTAGTTAGATAATTCTGTGAAATATTTATAGAAATAAGGAATGGTTTCAATTCCTTTTAAATAATTAAAAATACCAAAATGTTCGTTTGGTGAATGAATCGCATCAGAATCTAAGCCAAAGCCCATTAAAATAGTTTTACTTTTTAGTTCGTCTTCAAAAAGAGAAACTATAGGGATACTACCTCCACTTCTTTGAGGGATTGGCGCTTTTCCAAACGTTGCTTGATAAGCTTTACTAGCTGCTTCATAACCAATAGTATTTATGGGAGTTACATAGCCTTGGCCACCATGATGTGGTGTTACTTTTACAGTAACAGCTTCTGGAGCAATACTTTCAAAATGTTTGGTAAATAAATCTGTAATTTCATGCCATTCTTGGTTTGGAACCAAGCGCATAGATATTTTTGCATAGGCTTTAGAAGCAATGACTGTTTTTGCACCTTCTCCAGTATAGCCACCCCAAATTCCATTAACATCTAGGGTAGGGCGTATAGAGTTTCTTTCGTTGGTTGTATATCCTTCTTCTCCATAAACAGCAGCAATATCTAATGCTTCTTTATAATTTTCTAAAGAAAAAGGAGCTTTTGCCATTTCATCTCTTTCTGCTCTAGATAGTTCTTCTACTTTTTCATAAAAACCAGGAACGGTAATATGATTATTCTCATCATGCAATGAAGCAATCATCTTTGTTAAAATATTTATTGGGTTTGCTACTGCACCACCATACAAGCCAGAGTGTAAATCTCTATTAGGCCCTGTAATTTCTACTTCAACATAACTTAAACCTCTTAATCCGGTTGTTACGGAAGGAATATCATTAGCAATCATTCCTGTATCTGAAATTAAAATAATATCATTGGCTAATTTTTCGTGGTGGTTTTTTACAAACCAACCCAAGCTCTCAGAACCCACTTCTTCTTCACCTTCAATCATAAATTTCACATTACAAGGAAGGTTTCCAGTAGTGGTCATGTATTCCATGGCTTTTACATGCATATACATCTGACCTTTGTCATCACAAGCGCCTCGAGCAAAAATTGCTCCCTCAGGATGAAGTTCTGTTTTTTTGATAACAGGTTCAAATGCAGGAGAATCCCAGAGTTCTAGAGGATCTGCAGGTTGAACATCATAATGACCATAAACTAAAATAGTAGGTAGTTTTTCATCGATAATTTTTTCTCCATATACAATAGGATATCCTGGAGTGTCACATATTTCTACAAGATCACAGCCTGCTTTTTCTAGGCGATCTTTCACTACATCAGCGGTATTTAAAACATCTTGGGTATAAGCTGGATCTGCACTAACAGAAGGAATTTTTAGGAGTTCTATGAGTTCATTAATGAAACGATCTTTGTTGGCTTCTATATATTTTTTGATGTCGGACATGGTTTATTTTTATGTGGATTCAAAAATACTAAAATTCCTACGATTCCGCTTTGCGAATTCAGACGAATGCTTATATTTGCAATCCGAAAGCTGAAAATTATTTCAGTTTTAATTGCAGGCGTGGTGGAATTGGTAGACACGCTAGACTTAGGATCTAGTGCCGCAAGGTGTGAGAGTTCGAGTCTCTCCGCCTGTACAACGTGAAAACTTCTAACTTTTTTGTTAGAAGTTTTTATTTTACACGATACTACCATAATTAACAACTTTTAATCTGCTAAAAGAGTTATTTCATCTACAGAAATCTAAACTTTCAACGTATTTGATGTGAACCAATAGTTGTAAAAAGCTAATTTTGAGTGTATAAGTATTCATATTGACTTGATAAACTATTAAAATTTTGTCCCCAACCTGAATGCATATTTTTATTTATAACAAGTAATTTTTATGCTTTCAACTTAATTAAAGATGATTTTAATTAAAATAAGTTTCAATTTTTTATATTGATGTTTTAATTCTCTTTGTCGGAATAAAGCTTCTTAATTTAAGAAGCTTTATTTTTTAACAGTAAATAAATAATGTAATTTAATTATCATATATAATGATCCCTAGCCATTATAAAATAATATCTCCAGAAGAAAAATCTATACTACATGCCCTCAAAAATGAGCAGCTAACAAGTCTTCAAATTTTAAAAAAAGTAGATTCTATTTCCCATATTCTTAAAGTTTATTCACTGTTAGAAGGATTAAATTCTAAAGGATTGGTTTCTAGCCATGTAATAAGAAACATGAAATATCATCATATTCTTTAGTTTTTAAAAAAAAACAAAAGACCACTCAAAAATATTTTTATAAATTGAAGTATTAGTTTATAAGACATTAAAGGTTAGCTGTAAGTCTATTAAATAGCTTCTAAATTTTAAGGACAAAACACTACTTCTATCCGCATTAATAAAAATTATCTTATGTTTGTAGTGCTATTAAAAAGTAAATTATGAAAAAACAAGTACTTACCCCTATACAAACGTCTTTATTGTCAGCTCTTAAAAATGAGCACTTAACAAGTTTAGAAATTTTGCACAAAGTAGATTCCATTTCAGGTATTCTTAATGTCTATAATATGCTTGATAAACTAAAAGAAAAGGAAGTTGTTGGGAGTTATGTGAAAAATGACAGAAACTATCATTACGCATTATAAATAGATACTAGTTCTAGTTAGTAAAAGCATTAATTTTCCATAAATGTGTAGTCTATTTTATTATAGCTAATTCTCTGATATTTTTGATAAAATTGATAAGAGAATAAATCCTTTAATTCCACTATTTCTATTTGATCTTTAAATTTTTCAACCCCTCTATTTTTTATTAATAATTTGGTCTTTGTGGTTATTGAAAAAATGAGTGAAGAAAATAGAAAGTATTCTAATTCTTTACATCTAAGGCATCTCGTAAGGCATTTCCAATCAACATAAAAGCCATCACTAAACTCATAATTGCCAGTCCTGGAATAACCGCTAGGTAAGGTTTTCCTAAAATAATATAATTGTAATGATTTTTAATAATGGCACCCCAAGATGGGGTAGGAGGTTGTGCTCCAATCCCTAAGAAACTCAAGCCACTTTCTATAAGAATAGCTGCTGCAAAATTGGCTGCAGAAATTACAATAATTGGAGCTAATATATTGGGTAAAATATGTCTGAAAATTATTCTAAAGTTAGAATATCCTAGGGCTTTAGCTGCCTCTACATATTGTTGTTGCTTGGTGGTTAAGACCTGCCCTCTTACAACTCTGGCAACTTCTACCCACATAGTTAAGCCAACAGCAATAAATACTTGCCAATACCCTTTGCCTAGAGCTAAGGTAATTGCAATAACTAATAACAAAGTAGGTATAGACCAAGTGATATTAATAATCCACATTATTAATGCATCTATTTTACCGCCGTAATATCCAGCAATTGCTCCAATACCAATACCTATGAATAAGGATATAAAAACAGCAATAAAGCCAATAAAAAATGAAATTCTAGTTCCTATTAACAATCTGCTTAATAAATCTCTTCCGTATTTGTCGGTTCCAAAATAAAAAGTCTTTTTTGTGATGTATTTTTTTGGTGTATTATTTAGTACTGCTAAGCTGATTGTTTTTGGTAATCCATCACCATAACCAATGTATTCTAACTCTTCTTTAAGAATGCTATAGGATTGAATGGGAATTTCTGTATTGATCTGTGTACTTCCCATAAAAAGTTTATTAAAAAAAGATTGTGATCTTTCTTCTTTTAATGGAATTGTTAACATTTCTACCGTGAACCCTGGTTTTTTTGAATGAATTTCTACATGCATTTGATTTGCATTTTTACTATTGTCTGGTGCAATAAGGTAACCAAACACCGCAATAAATCCACAAAAAACAACAAACCAAAAACTACATAAGCCAATCCTGTTTTGCTTAAATTTTTGAACGGCTAGTTGAGAAAGAGATTTAGATTGGTTTAACATCTTTACAAATGTAAAAAACCTGATAGCTTGTGCAAACATATCAGGTCTTTAGAATTTTAAATTTTTATATACGTTAGTTTTTCACAATCTCTTGTTTGCTTGCCAATTTTAATTGACTCAAGACATTTAATGCTTCTGAAATATACAGATCTTTTGATAGATTTTTATGCCAAGCATTTCTTTTTTCTTTTAAATCTATATTTTCTTTAAAAAGAGGTATCTCATAGCTAGGAGAATTAAATGCCAAACCAGATTGATATTTAAAAACTGATTTAAATTTTTTCGCAAAATCTTCTCGTTGTTTTAATTCTTTTTGATACTGTTTATAGTTTAAAGAATAAGAGGAGTCATCTTGTTCTTTTTTTAACCATTTGGCATATTCATCAATTAATTGAAATTTAGGATCTTTATTTATTCTTTCAATACTAGTTGTAACAACATCAGAGAAGTTACTGTAAGAGTTCACTTGAGTATAGGAAGCTTGAGGTACCTTATCCCAAGGTAAAGCACCTTCTAAATCTCGTTCTCCATACTTCATATAACTAAAACGAGTTGGCATGGCAATGTCTGAATAAACACCCTCAACTTGTGTAGAACCTCCGTTAATTCTGTAGAATTTTTGAATAGTCATTTTTAAGTACCCTAAATCTTGATCATAATTTGGATAAAACTTGTTGATAGGTAAAATATTTTGAACGGTTCCTTTTCCGTAGGTTTGATTTCCTCCCAAAATTACTGCTCTATTATAATCTTGCATTGCTGCTGCAAATATTTCTGAAGCAGATGCAGACAATTCATTTACCAATAGAACCAAAGAACCAGTCCATTGAATTTTAGGATCTATATCTTCTCTAACAACAGGAGCTTCATTTCTGTATTTTATTTGAACAACAGGACCTTTATCTACAAATAAACCAGCAATTTTTATGGCTGTATCTAAAGAACCTCCTCCATTATTTCTTAAATCAATTAATAAGCCCTCAACATTTTCTTCTTTAAGGCGTTCAATTTCTTTTTCCATGTCTTTAGCCGAGTCTCTAAAGTTCCTGTCATCAAAATTTATGTAGAATTTTGGTAAATCTATGACTCCATATTTTTTTCCATCTTTTTCTACTACAGATGATTTTACAAAAGTTTCGTCTAATTGAACAATATCTCTTGTAATAGTAATGACTTGGGTGGTGCCATCAATTTTTTTCTTAACAGTTAGTAATACTTTTGTATCCTTAGGGCCTTTTATGAATTTAATAGCATCGTCTAGGCGCATTCCTACAATATCTAAAGGTTCTTTGTTTTCTTGAGCCACTTTAAGAATAATATCACCTTCTTCTAGTTCACCTTGTTTCCAAGCCGGTCCGCCAGAAACCAATTCAACGATGTGAGTATAAATACCTTTTTTTTGTAAACGAGCACCAATTCCTTCTAGTTTTCCAGACATATCCTGATCAAAACTTTCTTTGATATTTGGAGGCATGTAGGTAGTATGAGGCCCAAAGGCTGCAACAATACTGTTTAAAAAAGTTGAAAACCAATCTCTGTGCTCTAGTTCATCTATACGGATATATAAATTTTCCATAGAGGTCATTACTTCTGCTCTTGCTTTTTTTTCTAGAACAGAAAAAGATCTTTTCTTGTATGATTTGTCTTTCTTAAACTTCTCTTCATCTAAGTTTTCTTGCTCTTGAATTCTATCTATGGTTTGTAATTTTAGTTGTTTTCTCCAGAAATTTAAGAGTTCTTTTTCTGAGCTAGCGTATGCTATTTTTTTGTAGTCCAGATCAATAATTTCATCTTTCTTATAGTTAAAAGGTTTCTTTAAGATAGCACCATAGTAATTTTTTGCATTTTTAATTTTATCTAAAAACCTACCATATACTAAGCTGTAAAATGCAATATCAGATTCTTTTAATTGATTGTCTATTTGAAATTTATACTTAGAGAATTCTTTAAGATCATTTTTTGTAAAATATCTTTTAGATGGGTCTAATCCATCAATAAAATTATTGAAGACCATCTCAGAAAACTCATCATTTAGTTCTTTTTGAACATAATGGCCACGAGTAAGCATGTAATTAAGTACAGAAATTAAAACCTTGTCTTTTTCTGGATCTGGATTTTTGTTATCTGTTGGGTTTGCAAAACTGATGCTACTTACTAATAAAAAAAGTGATAAAAAGGAGATGAGAAGTTTGGTTTTCATAAATATATGTTGGTTCTGTAATTTCTAAAATGATGCCTAGCTAATGTACTAAAATGATGTCAAATAATTGAGATAGATAGTCTTGATTTTCTAGATGCTGTTTGTTCGTTTTTTTATTGGTGAATTCTAAATTAACATCTAGTGAATCTTATTTTTATAATTCATTGGTAACTATTAAATGATACTAACACTACAATATTACTTAAAAAACTGATGAGACCTTCTTTACAAAATGTTAAAAAAATATTCGTATAAATTGCCTTACATTTGTGTGAAATCTTACAAAAAATGGCAAAAAAGAGACCTTTAATTTTAGTAACAAATGATGATGGTATTACTGCTCCTGGTATTAGAGCATTAATTCAAATTATGAATAAAATAGGAGATGTTGTTGTAGTTGCTCCAGACAGACCACAAAGCGGAATGGGGCATGCAATTACCGTAGATAATGTGTTGCATTGTAACCCAATAACCATAGATGATGGACCACAAATTGAATACAGTTGCTCTGGTACTCCTGCAGATTGTGTAAAGATGGCCATAAATGAAATTTTGAACCGCAAACCAGATTTATGCGTTTCTGGAATTAATCATGGAGCTAATTCATCTATTAATGTTATATACTCCGGAACCATGAGTGCTGCAGTTGAAGCAGGAATTGAAGGAGTTCCAGCCATTGGGTTTTCACTGCTAGATTTTAACTATCAAGCAGATTTTAAACAAGGAATAGAGTTTGTGAAGAGAATTACACTAAGTGCTCTAAAAAATGGTATTCCAGAAGCAACTGTCTTAAATGTAAATATTCCAAGATTAAAAAAGGAGCATATAAAAGGGATTAAAATTTGTAGACAAGCCAATGGCTATTGGCGAGAAGACTTTGATAAGCGCAAGAGTCCGTTTGGAAAAGAATATTATTGGTTATCTGGCGAGTTTGTTAATAAAGACAAAGGAGAAGATACAGATATTTGGGCACTAGAAAATGGTTTCGTTTCTATTGTACCGGTTCAATTTGATTTAACAGCTCATCACATGATTCAAAAGCTAAATTCATGGGAATTATAAAAAAAGAAATTTCTATTGGTTTTGTGATTTCTATTCTAGCAACTGCTTGCGGTGTTTTCTTATACTTACAATACTTTTCTAAATATGGTTTTGAAGAAACAATTCTAATGATACAAAAAGGTAATTTATATGCTCAAGTACTTTCGTTAGCAGCGTTACCAAACCTCTTTGTATTTTTTATTTTTATAAAGAAAAAACAAGATTACAGAGCCAGAGGTGTATTAATGGCTTCTATTTTAACAGCTTTAGTTACCTTTGTCTTAAAGTTTTTATAGCTTGTAAATGTTTATCATCTCGAGTGGAGTCGAGACGTTTTTTATTTAGGTATCGACTCCACTCGACCTAACTTTTTCATTTTTATGAAATATTACATCATTGCAGGAGAGGCTTCCGGAGATTTACATGGTTCTAACCTAATGAAAGCTTTGTTAAAACAAGACAACAAAGCAGAAATAAGGTTTTGGGGTGGAGATTTAATGAATATGGTTGGTGGAACTCTTGTAAAACACTATAAAGAAAGAGCCTTTATGGGATTTGTAGAGGTATTTATGAATCTTAGGAAGATTCTAGGAATGATTTCTTTTTGTAAAAAAGACATTAGTAATTTTCATCCAGATGTTCTTATTTTTATAGACAATTCTGGGTTTAATCTTCGTATTGCTTCGTGGGCTAAACCGCTAGGATTTAGTACTCATTATTATATTTCTCCTCAAGTTTGGGCCTCTAGAGCCAACAGAGTAGAAAAAATTAAAAGAGTTGTAGATCAGATGTATGTGATCCTTCCTTTTGAAAAAGAATTCTATAAAAAACACGATTACCAAGTTACATTTGTAGGACATCCCTTAATAGATGCTATTGCAGATATAAAACAAGTAGACGAAACTATCTTTAGAAAACAGCACAACTTATCAGATAAACCAATTATAGCCCTTTTGCCAGGGAGTAGAAAACAAGAAATATCTAAAATGTTATCCGTTATGTTATCTTTAATAGATGACTTCTCGGACTATGAATTTGTTATTGCTGGAGCTCCAAGTCAGCGTTTAGATTTCTACACTACAATTATTGGTTCTAAAAATATTTCTTTTGTAGACAATAAAACCTATGACTTACTAAGTATCTCTTATGCAGCACTAGTTACTTCTGGAACAGCTACGCTAGAGGCTGCATTATTTAAAGTACCTCAAGTTGTTTGTTATAAGGGAAGTATGATATCTTATCAAATAGCCAAGAGAATTATAACGCTTCGCTTTATTTCTTTAGTAAACTTAATTATGGATAAAGAGGTGGTGAAAGAATTAATTCAAAATGACTTTACTAAGAAGAACCTCAAAAGAGAATTACATAAGATTCTAGATGCTAATCATAGAACAGCACTTTTTGAAGCCTATTATCTTTTAGAACAAAAACTAGGAGGAAAGGGAGCTTCTGAGAAAACGGCTACTTCTATAGTCTCAAATTTAAAAAAGTAAGATTTCTATATCAATTTTTTTAGTAACTTTAGGGTGCTATGAAAAAGTTGCTAGGATATCTTCCTTTTCACTTTTTACTATTTCTTATTGCAGGTATTTGTTGTCAGTATTATACAGATTTCTGGAATTTTGGGATCGTAATATTTTTATGTATACTTTTATTTCTCGGGTTTATAGGCTATTTATTCAGAAAAACTATACTCTTTATTTTCATTTCATGGCTCTCTTTTTTCCTCATAGGAATTCTACTTATATATGGAGGTGATGCAACAAAAAATTACAATTATTTTGAAAAATACCTAACTAATACCTCAAATGCAATCTTAGCAATAGATAAGGTCCTAAAACCAGGAAATTATCATTACAAATACATGGCTGAGGTACTTCAGATAGACCATCAAAAAACTACTGGTAGGGTACTTATTAATATTGAAAAAGATAGTGTTGCATCGTTCTTTAAAATTGGAGATCGTATCCTTATAAAAAATAAATTTGTTGCTATTAAAGAATCATTAAATCCTCACCAGTTTAACTATAAAAACTATTTAGCAAAACAAGGAATTTACCAACAAGTTTATGCTACAAAACAAGAGCTGTTGTTGTTAGATCAAACATCAACATCCTTTTTAGAGTTTATAGCTGCCTTTCGTTTAAAAATTCAGCAATCATTGCAACAATATGACTTTTCAGAAGATGAATTGGCTATTATGAATGCTTTATTATTAGGGCAACGACAAGACATTTCTAAAGAATTAACAGCCAACTATTCTAAAGCTGGTGCTATTCATATTTTGGCAGTATCTGGATTACATGTAGGTATTATTTTATGGATGCTTTCCTTTGTGTTAAAACCCTTAGAAAGATACAAGAAAGGAAAAGTCATAAAGTTAGTCTTGCTAGTATTATTTCTATGGTTTTTTGCGGTATTAGCAGGAATGTCTGCTTCAGTAACAAGAGCTGTAACCATGTTTTCAGCCATTGCTATAGGCCAATTTTTCAACAAAAGAAATGCTATAGAACAATCACTAATTTTCTCGATGTTTCTATTGTTGCTATTGAAGCCTCTATTTTTATTTGATGTAGGTTTTCAGCTAAGTTATCTAGCTGTATTTGGAATTATTTGGGTGCAACCGGTATTTTATCAATTATGGAAACCCAAATACTATATTATAGATAAAGGATGGCAATTAATTACAGTATCTACAGCAGCTCAGCTAGGAGTCTTACCAATAAGTCTATTTTATTTTCATCAATTTCCAGGATTGTTTTTTCTTTCTAATCTATTAATTATTCCTTTTCTGGGGGTAATTTTAGGTGCAGGAATTATTGTTTTAGGGCTTTCATATCTAACTATATTACCCGTATTTTTAGTTGATATCTATAGTGGTATTATTTCAATTCTCAATAGGCTTGTTGCTTTTATAGCAAGACAAGAAGCTTTTTTATTTTCAGATATTTCATTTTCTTTTATCAAAATGTTTTTTTCTTACCTAGTAATCATAGCATGTTTTCAATTTTTTTTAAAAAGAAATGCAAAAAGGTGTTTATTTTTTTTAAGCTCAGTGCTTATTTTTCAATTTGTATTTTTCTGTGAGAAATATCATATTGAAAAAAATAATGAATTTATAGTATTTCATAAAAGCAGAAATTCAATTGTAGGCATTAGAACAGGCAGTTTTTTAGAAGTATACAACGATATGGATTCTTTAGTTACCAAGCAAAATTTATTAAAAAATTACAAAGTAGGAGAGAATATTCAGTATCAAAATTATCAAAAATTACCTAATGTTTTACAGCTGAATAAACAAATTATTTTATTTATAGATACGGCAGGGGTTTATAATCTTACAGACTTGCGTCAACCAATTGTGTTGTTGCGTCAATCTCCAAAAATTAACTTAGAACGTCTTATTAATAGGCTTCAGCCTACAATAATTATTGCAGACGGATCTAATTATAAAAGTTATGTTAGACGTTGGAAAGCAACCTGCTTAAAGTTACAGATACCGTTTTGGTCTACTAACGAGCAAGGCGCATATATTAAAAAATAAGAAAGGTGCTTATTGCTATTTTAAATTGCTTTTAAAACCTTTAACATGCTCTTGCCATGTTGCTGTTTTATACTTTTTACTAGCAAAATAAGTGATCACTTGCTCCATAATTTTTGGAGTAAGATATCCAGGAACTCTGTCTAATAAGCCTAATTCTTCATCCATAAAAACGGTTGTTGGATAACTTAGTTTACCATTCAATAAACTAGCTGCAAACTCATGATATCCATTTCTTCCAGAAGGTTTAAACTTAAAGGTATAGTCATTATAGACAAGATCTTCTTTTTGTTCTCCATCTAATTTTACTGCATAAAAATGCTCATTTATATAGGAGGTAATTGTAGCATCTTTATAAGTTGTTCTATCCATCTTTTTACAATAACCACACCAATCTGTGTAGACATCTATAAGCATAGGCTTTGGGTTTTCTTTAGTAAGCTCAGCGGCTTGTTCAAAAGAAATCCAGTTTACTTTTTGTGCATGTACTTGACATGTTGCCAATAATAAAAAAAGTAATACAACTATTTTCTTCATATTTGTTTGGGCGTAATTGTTACGGCAAATTTACAAAAAAAAAGAAAGCATCAATATTGATGCTTTCTTTATGTTTTTTTTTAAATTCTAATTATCGCACTCCGTGCATTAGTTTTTTTATGACTGGGTATAATAAAGCAGAGATAACTCCTAAACCTACAGCTACAGCAGTTAATAACCAGAAGAAATAACTTAATCCTTCAGATTGTGCAATTCCTTCTGAAGCTTCGCCAAAGACACCTGCTAACTTCATTCCAATAGCAACAGCCAAGTACCAAATACCAAACATCATGGCAATCATTCTACCAGGCACTAATTTACTCACATAAGATAGCGCCACTGGTGAAATACACAATTCTCCCATAGTATGAAAGAAATACACTAAGATCAACCATATCATACTTACAGACGCAGTTTTAGCACCTGGCTCTATAGAAGAAGCTCCTATAGCCACACATGCCATTCCTATGCCTAGTAAAACCATCCCTATGGCGTATTTCATATTGGCGTTTGGATTGTATTTACTCTCCCACCATTTTGAAAATAAAGGAGCAAAAGCAATAATAAATAAAGAATTTAAAACACCAAACCAAGAGGCTGGTACTTCAGCAATTTCTTTACCAAATTCAATCGATAACATCCAAATAGCAATTCCCCAAATAATAATAAAACTAATTGCTAAAAATATATTTGAAAGTGCATATTTAGAAAAAGTTTTCTTAAATAATAACCATAATACCCATGTAATAATTCCTAATGGAATAATAGTCATCATAGTATTCACAATTTTAAAAATAAAAGCAGCGTTGCCTTCAAGTACTCTTTGTGTATAGTCTCTAGCAAAAATGGTTAATGAACTTGGTGCTTGTTCAAAAATTGCCCAAAAGAAAATTGTAATAAACGCAAAGAAAATAACAGCAATCATTCGGTCGCGAGTTATTTTATCATATTTAGGAATTCTAATAACTAATAGTAATATGAAGATTACTAGTGCTGAGAGAATTGCAAGATTAGATCCTTCCATTCCAAACAAACTAAAGTCAAATAAATTATAAGCACCTTCAGATATTTTAGCAACAGGATCATTTAAAATCCATGAAAGCCCCAAAACTCCTGCTATTGCTATGAGAGTTAATTGACCTGATGTAAATGGATTTAATTTAGGCTCATCTGCACTTATTTCTACTGTAGCTGCGTCAATTTTTAATGGCTTTTTTCCGATTTCACCAAAAATATTTTGTGCAAACCAAAACTGAAGCAACCCAAATAACATAAAAATACCAGCTAAACCAAAACCCCATCTCCATCCTACTTGTTCGCCAAGATATCCGCATAGTAAAATTCCTAAAAAAGCACCAGCATTTACACCCATGTAAAAAATAGTGTAGGCACCGTCTTTTTTCTCGTCTTTACCTTTGTACATCTCTGAGATAATAGAGGTCATGTTTGGCTTAAAAAAACCACTCCCAAAAACCAATAAGGTTAAGCCCAGATATATGAAGAAAGGTGTTTCTATAGCCATGGCACCATGACCCAATGTCATTAGTAATGCACCAATAGCTACTGCATAACGATATCCAATTTTTTTATCAGCAAAATAGCCACCTAACAAAGTAGATAGGTATACCAATGAAGTATAGGTTCCAAAAATTGCATAGGCATGTTCACGAGGCCACCCCCAACCACCATCTGTAAGAGAGGCAGTAAAAAACATTACAAGAAGTGCACGCATTCCATAATAGGAAAAACGTTCCCACATTTCAGTAAAAAATAAGACAAAAAGCCCGGCAGGATGTCCTAGAACTTTGTCCTTAAACATGTTTTCAATATCTGTGGTCATAATTTATTAAATTAAAAGAAACGTTAACAATAATATTTTTTAGCTCAATTCTAAATCTTCAGCTCCATGAGTTAATCTTTTTAATGGTTTTAAAATTGCAATAATTAAAATACCAAAAAGAGTACAGGTGACAGCGATCCCTGTAAATACCTCAAAATCACCAGCATTCTCCGATAATCCTCCAATATATCCAGCAACTTTATTACCTAATCCTGTTGCTGCAAAGTAGGCACCCATCATAAATGAAGCATACTTAATTGGAGCTAACTTCGTTATAAAAGATAATGCTACAGGAGAGGCACATAACTCACCAATTGTATGAAAGAGGTATGCCAATACTAACCATATCATCGCAGATTTCTCAGCAACTTCACTTCCATCCATTAGAACTTCTGAAGCGGCCTTACTCATAAATAAAAAACCAAAAGCCATGATAATAACACCAATGGCCATTTTAAATAATGATGAAGATTCTTTTCCTTTATTTTTCCATTTATGCCAAAAACTACCCACTGCAGTTCCTAAAACAATAATAAAAAAAGCATTGATAGATTGGAACACTGCAGCAGGAACTTCATTACCAATAAAAGGTAAAGAAAAACTCAATATTCTATTTGTTTTTTGCTCTGTATATAAACTCATTAGCCCACCTGCTTGCTCGAAAGCTCCCCAAAAAACGATGATAATTAAAAATGATAAAAACATCACTAGCATTCTATCTTTCTCAACGCTGTTTAAAGGTTTTTTTAATAAATCTTTATTTGGAGAATCTTCATTTCCAATAAAATCGCCAACAGATCCTAGAAATTTTATACCGTATACGTACACTACTTGACCTAAAGCCATTCCTATTCCAGCCAAACCAAAACCATAATGCCAGCCATATTTAGCAGCTACTGCACCTACTATTAAAGCACCTAAGAAAGCACCTAGATTAATTCCAATATAAAAGATATAAAAACCCTTATCTCTTCTATCATCTCCTTGTTTATATAAGCCTCCAACCATGGTAGAAATATTTGGTTTTAAGAAGCCAACACCAACAACAATAAAAATAAGACCAGTAAAAAAAGCCCATTGAGTATTAACAGCTAAAATACTATGGCCTATACAAAGTAAAACTCCTCCTAACATAACTGCTTTTTTCTGACCAATAAACTTATCAGCAATCCAACCTCCTGGTATTGAAGTTAAGTATACAAACATGGTATAGGTTCCGTAAAATGAAAGTGTTTCTCCATTTGACCAGCCAAATCCAGATTGTGGATCTCCTAAAATAATAGGAGCAGCAAGATATAATGTAAGTATTGCTCTCATTCCATAATAGGAAAAACGTTCCCACATTTCAACAAAAAATAATACATACAACCCAATAGGATGTCCAAAGATTTCTTTTTCATGGGGTTGTTCAGTCGTTGTATTCATAAGGTTGTTATTTTAATGTTCTAAGTTAGTTAGTATTTAAGTTTGTCTGAATAAAGGCCGTCATTTTTTTATATAAATGTAAGCGCGTATTTTTTCCTTTTCTAATTCCGTGAGCTCTGTCTGGATACATGGCTATGTCAAAAGGCTTATTAGCCGCTACCAAAGCATTGATCATGCGCATAGAGTTTTGAGCATGTACATTGTCATCTCCAGTACCATGAACTAATAAATAGTTTCCTTCTAGTTTGTCTGCATAGTTAATGGGTGAATTATCATCGTAACCACTTGCATTTTCTTGGGGTGTTTGCATATAGCGTTCTGTATATACGGTATCATAGAATCGCCAAGAAGTTACTGGTGCAACAGCAATGGCAGTAGAAAAGATGTCGTTTCCTTTTAAGAGGCAATTGGTACTCATAAAGCCACCGTAACTCCATCCCCATATACCAATATTATTTTTATCTATATAGCTGCGTTCTGCTAACTTTTTAGCAGCAGCTATTTGATCTTCAACTTCAAATTTACCTAATTCTTTTTGAGTGACTTTTTTGAAATCTCTTCCTTTTAAGCCAGTTCCTCGCCCATCTACACAAATAATAATCATTCCTTCTTGTGCCAATAATTGATGCCAATAATCATTGGTGCCCTTCCATCTGTTGGCCACCTGCTGAGAACCAGGGCCAGAATATTGAAACATTAATAAAGGATATTCTTTCTGTGCATCAAAATCTGCAGGTTTTATCATCCACATGTTCAGGTCATTTCCGTTAATTTTGATGGTGGAAAATTCTTTCTGACTCATTTTGTAATCTGTCAGTTTTTCTTGTAAAGGAGCATTGTCTTTAATTACTTTTATCATTTCACCCTCAGCAGAATAAAGTGAGAATGTAGGTGGTGTTTCTGAGCTTGAATGTGTATTAATAAAGTAATTCAGATTTCTACTAAAAGCGGCAGTATTTGTTCCAATATTATTGCTTAATAATTTTTTATTAGTACCATCTAACCCAATACTATAAACACCTCTATTAATAGATCCGTTTTCTACAGATTGATAGTAAATTGTTTTCTTTTCTTTATTGAAACCATAGTACTTGGTTACTTCCCAATTTCCTTTTGTTATTTGATTGATTAGTTTTCCATTAAAACTATAATGATAAATATGATTGAAACCGTCTTTTTCGCTGGTCCAAATAAAACTATTGTCATCTAAAAAAGTTAGATCATCTTTTACACTTACATAGGCAGCATCTTTCTCATTAAATAGCAGCATAGCGCTAGATCTTACAGCATTTACTTTGTGTAATTTTAAATCGTTCTGATGACGATTTAAGGTGGTTGCAATTAAAACACCTTCTTTAGTAGACCACTTAATTCTTGGAATATATTCATAAACTCCTAGATTAATTTTCTTGGTATTTTTTGTAGTTAAAGAATACATGTGAAGTGAAACTTTTGCATTGTCTTCTCCAGCTTTTGGATATTTAAAAACATGTTGGCTAGGATATAATCCATCACCAGTAACACCCATAGAAAATTCTCTTACCTTAGATTCATTAAAACGTAAAAAAGCAATAAACTTACTGTCATTGCTCCATTCAAAAGCTCTTACAAAACCAAACTCTTCTTCATAAACCCAATCTGTTGTTCCGTTTATAATATGATTGTATTTTCCGTCTTTGGTAACTTGTGTTGTTAAATTTGTTGTTAGATCTAGCATAAACAAATTATTGTTTTTTGCATAGGCCACTTTTTTACTATCGGGAGAAAAGGTAGGTTCTTGAATGTTTTCTCCAATGAAACGAACCTTCTTAGAACCTACAGAAAAGGCATAGTAAGTTCCCTTAGTAGAACGTCTGTAAACTTTTTGAATGTCTTTCCCTAAAATTAATTGTGTCTCATCATTGTTAAAACTGTAGGATTCAAAATTTTGTAGGTTTTGAAGTGTTTTTCCATCAACAATTGTAGCTACTTTTTCTAGACTTGTATAGCTATATTTATCTACTGTAGAATATCCGTTTTCATCATTGTTTAAAAGAGAATAATAATCTCCATTCATAGAATTTAATGCATTCATTCTATTGGTAGAAAAAGTAGCTCCCCAAATATCTTCTAGTGTTATTTTTTTTGTTCCAAGAGTTTCATTTGAATTTTTAGAGGGGTTGTTTTGCTCACAACTAATGAGAAGTGTAATGACTGCTAAAATGAATAATTTCTTCATTCTATAATTTCATATTTAGGAATTGATTGCCAAGTTTACGGAAAAATCAGCAAAAAACACCTTAAAAACATTATAAATATTGAATTCATCTCACTGTTTTCATTGATTCAATTATCTTTGCGCTACACTATAAAATGACATCGATGTCTAAAATCATTTCCGGGTTTTCTAAACGAACTAAAGAAGAAAAAATTAATTGGCTAGCAACGCATTATTTTGCCAATCAACCAGAAATTATAGCCATCATAAAACAGTATTGGAATTCTGATGATGCATTGCAACAATTGCATGATGATTTTATAGAAAATACCATTTCTAATTTTTACCTGCCTTATGGGGTAGCACCTAACTTTATCATTAATAATAAAGCGTATGTAATTCCTATGGTGATAGAAGAAAGTTCTGTGGTTGCAGCAGCTTCCTTGGTGGCTAAATTTTGGAGTACTAGAGGAGGGTTTAAAGCTGAGGTAATTTCTACAACTAAGATAGGTCAGGTTCATTTTATCTACAAAGGAGATAAAAATGAATTGACTCAATATTTCAATTCAAAAAAAGAACTATTGAAATTAGCTACTGCATCCATCACAAAAAATATGGAAAAACGCGGTGGAGGTATATTAGATATAGAACTTATTGATAAAACAGAAAAATTAGCTCATTACTATCAACTTCATATAACTTTTGAAACGGTAGACTCTATGGGTGCTAATTTCATTAACTCTTGTTTAGAGGCTATTGCCAAAGAATTTAGAAATAATGAGATAGAAATAGTGATGAGTATTCTTTCTAATTACGTGCCAGAATGCCTAGTTAGGGCAGAAGTAAGCTGTACTATTGAAGAATTGGGTGGAGATGCCCCCCAAAAATTTGCAGAAAAATTTTATCAGGCAGTTCAAATTGCAAGTATAGAGCCTTACAGAGCGGTTACGCACAATAAAGGAATTATGAACGGCATTGATGCGGTTGTGTTAGCCACTGGGAATGATTTTAGAGCTGTTGAAGCTGGAGTTCATGCCTATGCATCAAGATCAGGACATTATACAAGTCTAACTCATTGTGATATTAGTAACGGAGTTTTTCGCTTTTGGATAGAAGTTCCATTAGCTCTTGGAACAGTGGGCGGTCTTACTTCTTTACATCCCTTGGCAAAATTATCTTTAGAGATGTTACAACAACCCTCTGCAAGAGAGCTAATGATGATAGTGGCAACTGCCGGATTGGCTCAGAATTTTGGTGCTTTACGTGCTTTAACTACCCTTGGGATACAACATGGGCATATGAAAATGCATTTAATGAATATCTTACATCAGTTAGGAGCTAATGATGCAGAGAAAAAAGAAATAGCTAGGTATTTTGAGCAGCAGACAGTTACTCACAGTGCAGTAGTAGCTAAATTTAACGAACTTAGAAACAATAACTAACTTGAGTCAATTTTATTCTAACGGAAAATTACTACTCACAGGAGAATATCTTGTATTAGATGGTGCTACAGCCCTAGCAGTTCCAACTAAATTTGGACAAGACCTGTTGGTGAGTGAGATTACAGAACCTCAATTAATTTGGGGAAGTTTTACCCATACTGGAGACTGTTGGTTTGAGGCTGTTTTTGACTTGCCTAAACTAAGACTTGTCTCTGCCACTTTTAATTCTGATACCGAAGAAAACGCAGAATTTATAGCTGAAACGCTTCAGGATATTCTACAAGAAGCTAGAAAACTGAATCCAGGTTTTTTACAATCAAAAAAGGGTTTTATAGTGAAAACAACCCTAACATTTCCTAGAGATTGGGGTTTAGGAACTTCATCTACCTTAGTAAATAACATTGCTCAGTGGGCAGCTATAGATGCCTATCAACTGTTACAGAATTCTTTTTCTGGAAGCGGTTATGATATTGCCAATGCACAACATAATTTGCCAATATTGTATCAGTTAAAAAACAAAAAACCGCTTATAAAAACAGTAGACTTTAGCCCTCAATTTAGTGATCAGTTGTATTTTGTTTATTTAAATAAAAAACAAAATAGTAAAGAAGGCATTGCCAAATACAAAGAAAATAATGATGATTTTAAAAATGAAATACATCGAATTTCTGAAATTTCTTTAGAAATGTGTTCTGTAAAATCACTTTTAGACTTTGAAAGATTAATAGAAGAACACGAACAAATTATTGCATCCATTATAAAACTAAAACCCGTTAAAGAACTATTATTTCCTGACTATCTAGGAGCTATTAAAAGTTTAGGTGCTTGGGGAGGAGATTTTGTTTTAGTAACAGGAAATAAAAGCACTTTACAGTATTTTAAAGAAAAAGGATATGAAACAATTCTTTCCTATTCAGATATGATATTATGAAAAAAGTAATTATTATTGGAGGGGGTGCAGCAGGTTTTTTTACGGCAATTAATGCCAAAGAAATGAATCCTAGTCTTGAGATTACAATTTTAGAAAAAGGAAAGGAAGTACTACAAAAAGTGAAAATTTCTGGAGGAGGTCGTTGCAATGTTACACATGCTTGTTTTGAGCCAAAAGAGTTGGTGAAATTTTACCCACGTGGTGAAAAAGAACTATTGGGTCCTTTTCATCAGTTTATGACAGGTGATACTTTTGAATGGTTTGAAAATAACGGAATTCCTCTAAAAATAGAAAAAGACAATCGTGTTTTTCCTGAATCTAATACATCGCAAACCATTATAGATTGTTTTATAGGAAAAACTAAGGCATTAGGAATACCTGTGTTAAAAAACCATGGAGTTACTTCTATCAAAAAACAAGGAGATTCTTGGCTGGTAACTACCAAAGAACAGCAATTTGTTTGTGATGCAGTGGTAATGGCAGCAGGAAGTAGTAAAAAAGTATGGGATTTGTCACAATCTCTTGGTCATGCTGTTATATCTCCTGTACCCTCATTGTTTACCTTTAATATTAAGGATATTAGAATTAAAGACTTGTTAGGAATATCGGTATCTAATGCTACTGTAAAATTAATAGATACTAACTTGGAAGCTTCTGGGCCATTGTTAATTACCCATTGGGGCATGAGCGGTCCTGCAATTTTAAAACTTTCTGCATTTGGAGCACGAGTTTTGGCAGCTAAAAATTATGAATACAAAGTGCAGGTAGATTGGCTGTCTAGACCTACTAATAAAATTGTAAATGTGTTGTTGAACTTAAAAAAGAAACAACCAAAAAAACAAGTAATTGTTCGTTCTCCCTTTGAGGAAATTCCAAAAAGACTCTGGGAGCGTTTTGTAATCGCTTCTCAAATTCCTAGTACATTTAATTGGGCAGATTTAAGTCATGTACAAATAGATTCTTTGGCTAATCAACTTACTAAAAGTGTCTTTACTGCCAAAGGGAAAAGTACTTTTAAGGAAGAGTTTGTAACAGCTGGTGGAGTAGATTTAAAAGAAATTAACTTTAAAAACTTTGAAAGTAAATTACAAGATAACGTGTTTTTTGTAGGTGAGGTTTTAAATATAGATGCTGTTACAGGTGGCTTTAATTTTCAGAATGCCTGGACTGGTGGTTGGTTGTGTGCTAAAGGCTTGGCAAACTTGTAACTATTATTATCGCTCTTGTTCTGAAGCATAACTCTAAAATAGGTTAAACTTTTTATTTAGTTGTTTTTAACTGATCTAGTAGCAGGTCTAATTGAGTTCTGTCAAAATAGTTGCCTTGCTTTATCACTGCGTTAATCTTCTTAGTATTATTAATATCAACTAAAGGGTTGGCATCTAGAATCACTAAATCTGCCCAATTGTTTTTTGCTATGCTCCCTAGTTCGTTTTCTAAATTAAAGTACTCTGCAGGATTTTTAGTCGCAGCTTTTATAGCCTCTAAAGGAGATAAGCCAGCTTCAACTAAAACAGCTAATTCTTCATGTAAGCTTCGTCCGGGAGTTAAAAAGTAGATTGGAGTATCTGTGCCAGCCATAATTTTAATGCCTTTATCATGAACTCTTTTAGTCATATCAAACATCCATTTGGAGTATTTTTCATTAAATGGAGTTACCTCTGTTTTCTTCAAATTATTAATATAATTCAACCACTGCTCTTGAACATTTTTTGGTAAATAGGTAAAACTTTCTTGCCATTCTTTAGTGGCAAAAGGTCTTCGTTTAGAGGCTGTATTTAGTGTTAGAGTTGGAATTTGCCAAGTATCATTTTTTGCCAACACATCTAAGACTTTATTAGCTTTGTCTAGATCAAAATTCTCAATAGCTATCTGCCTTTGTTCTTTATGAATTCTAGAGCGCAAAACGCCCCCTTTATCATCTTTTCCAGAAGCTAAGAGTTGTTGTCTTTGTAGTAATAATTCATCTGAATTAGAGGCACAAGACAGTTCTAAGTTTCTAAAATGTTCCATGCTGTTTAATCCTGCATTGGAGGCGCCAATTACATCCATACTTAATGGTACATGACCAGTTACTTTTAGTCCTTTTTCTTTGGCAAGTTTTGTTACTTCCTTAAATTGTTCTGGAGTTAACATTTCGTAGGCTTTAAGAAAATCTACTTCTAAGCTGTCTAATTCGTTAATTTTATTTTTTACATCATCAACAGTTTTTAGACCAACTGAAAGTGGCGGATGGCTAAGATCGCTTCCATCATACACATTAGGTGATCCGTCTAAAAGAGGCCCAGCTACCATTACTCTTGGAGCACTGGTTGGGTTGGCTAAAGATTTTTCTTTCCATGTATTTACAAAATTAATATCACCTCCTGTATCTCTGACGCTTGTAATACCATAAGCTAAAAATAAATCTAGCATGTTAGGAGCCATTTCTTTGATAAAAGAAAAGTGAATATGAGCATCCCATAACCCAGGAATCATAAATTTCCCTGTACCGTCTATAATGGTATTTTGTTTAGATAATTGAAGTTCTGGAGAAGGAGAAACCTGAATTATTTTTCCTGCCTTAATAATAATTGTTTGGTTTTCTAACAATCCAATTTCAGGATCTATGGTAGAAATATTTTCAATACAAAGTGCGTCTTCAAAAAACACCTCAGAATTCTGACAAGCAAAGAATGTGAAAATTAAAAAGTATACTACATAAGATGTTTTCTTCATTGTTAAAAAATTAGAGATTAAGGCTATTTGTATAAAAATGATTTTTAATGTATTGATTTAAATCATTTTATTAATAATAATAGCTTTCACGAAAATAGAAGAATTTTTTTAAAAAGAAGTAAAAACAGCTAGCGATGTTCTTTTGCTAAAAAAGCAGATAAATTAAAGTAAATTAAGCTAGCTCTCCTCTATGAGGTTTCAAAGCATCTCTATACACTTTCATATCAGATTCATTTACTACAATAAACGCAGCACACAACATTGGGTTAAGTTCTGTAACCCCAATCTCAATACATGGAAGATTTTCTATGGAAGCAAATTCTTTTAAATGAATGGTATGGTGTTTTGCAGTTTCTAGGGCGTCTGACCCTCTAAAATCCCATAATAATTTTATTTTTTTATTCATGTATCAAAGATAAATAATTCCATCTTTTTAAACCGAATAAATAATTAGTATTCTGTAACCCAGCCCCAGTTTTCACCACTTTTTATTCTGTAAAGCTGCATTTCAGAAACTCCAAATTGTTTCGCTATCATTTTCATTCTAGTTCTCCTGTTAGGATCATTTATTTTTCTTTTGATAAGCTTTACTCTGGTTTCTGTAAGTTTAGCAAAGGAAGGACTTCTGCGGTCTCTATTTATAAATTCTGGACCTGTAAATTGGTGAATTTCCTTCTCTTGCTTGGTAGCCCACTGTAAATTTTCAATGTGGTTATTGGTTTTGTCATAGTCTAAGTGAATGACACAAACAACACCTTCTTTTTTTTCTAGAAAACTTTCGGCCACCAGTTTATGAACATACCTGCTGGTTAATTTTCCATTTACTTTTTGACGAAGTGATAAGTTTTGATATCCGTTAATAAAATATTTTTTAACAATAAACTCTTCTTCGTCTTTACAATTTAAAATTCTCCCATAATTAGAGATTTTAAATAGCTCATTATCGGAGATTTTTTCATCAAAGACAACGTCTCTCCATTCTTCTTTCCAATGATCCCTTAACATCTTAAATAGTTTAGATTTTTATTTTATTTAAATAATAATCACAGCCTTTTTTTAAAATATAGGGATAACTAAATTTATGATAAAAATTATTAAGATTTAATCTAAACTAATTGAAATTTATAAAAATTTATAATCTTTTATTTATCTAAATTTAATAAGTGAGGTAAAGATTTAATTCATTAATTATATGAGTTTATTTGAAAGCTATTTGTTAAGTGATGATTATTTAAAAGCTATATGTTTTTACTATTTGTAGGGTTTTTAATATAATCAGTTTTATAAGCTTCCATGGCTTTTGCTAGTTTTCCTTCTTTTCTAAGCTTGTCTCCATTGCTTTGAGAATACCCGCATAAAGAAAGTAACAGACAAATAATGTAAATGATTTTTCTCATTAGTTCTTATTTCTCTTTTAGAATCAATGCAATAATTCCCAAACGAGCAATTAAGAAAACTACGATTCCAAAAGAAGGACTTAATAAACTAATTTTAATACCAGTTGCTAAAACTCCGGAAGAAATATCGTTCGCAGAAGAGATTGCATCCATGCCTCCAATCATTCCTATAAAGTGTCCTAAAAATCCCCAGACCAATGCAAATAAACTAATAGAACTAATAAGTTTTTGTAGTTTATTATCTGCATCACCTTTTAGTAAACCTTTTGCAATTAAAGCAATACATATAATTAAAAAAATTAATGTTGGATACATAAAAACAGGTCCACCCTCACTTAATGGATTGATAAATAAAGGTTTGATAAATTGAGTTGTCATTGAGAAATTCATATTTGTTGTTTTAATATTAGTATGCCGTAAATGTATTTTTAAATAGTTGTCAAGATTAATTAACTCGACAAATGACAGAATACCAGCCTAAAGTTACAAGTTTACCATCAATTTTGGAGTTTTAGGATTAAAACAGCTAAAAACCGCTCTAAATTGTAATTTGGTCTTGTAACTATGTTGTCAGTTTATAAAAATGGTATTATTGCAGTTATGTTTACCTTGAGAAAAATAGGAAAGTTACTTTTTAGATGTGCAATCCATGTATTGTTTTGGATTGTTGTGTATTTTTTCTATAATTATTTTTTAGGATACGGCAGTGAGAATACAGAATATGTAACTAGATTTTCATTATTTTTAATGCCTGCTACTGTTGTTGTTAGTTATGTTTTTTTACTTTACTTAATTCCTAAATATTTATTAGTAAATAAACAAGGCTTATTTATTTTATATAGTATTTATACTTTAATCATCTCCTACTTTTTTATTTCAATATCCATACTTTATGGATCTATACTTTTAGCTCATCTTCGTACAGATAATTCATCACCTTTAACAAAGACATTTTTATTTATAGTATTAGGCGTCTATTTTGTAGTTTTTATAGTTATTGCCATTGGGTTACTTATGAATAATTTTAAATCTATTGTTAAAAATGAAGATTTAAAGAATAAAATTTTACAAACTCAATTGCAACTAAAAGAGCAAGAACTTAAATTGTTGAAGATGCAAATTCATCCACATTTTTTGTTTAATTCATTAAATACAATCTATGGATTTGCTTTAAAGAAGGCTGATGAAGCTCCGGAAATGATTTTAAAGCTATCTAATTTGTTGGATTATATTTTATATCAAATTGAAAAGCCAACAGTTTCTTTAGAAAATGAAATCAATCATTTAGAAGATTATATTTCTTTAGAGAAATTACGTTTTCATGATACTTTACAGGTCAACCTGATGAAGGAAGACAAGATTGGTGATGTGTATATTGCTCCTATGTTATTGATTCCGTTTGTTGAAAATAGTTTTAAACATGGAGCTATTGTTGATGGATGCTTAAGTATTCATATTTCTATCAAAAGGAAAAATAATACACTCATTTTTGATATTGAAAATTCTTTACTAGATAAAACTAATAATTCAATAGGAATTGGATTAGATAATATTCAAAAGAGATTAAAAATGTTGTATCCAAATGCTCATACCTTACAGATCGATGAAACTGATCATCGATTTAAAGTGAGTATAACAATAGATATAAACGGATTAAAAAACAGTAAAAATGTCAATGAAAGTTAAGTGTATTATTGTAGATGATGAACCAATGGCAAGAGAAATTATTAGTTCTTTTGTGGCAAAAATTCATAATTTAGAACTGGTTGCTACCTGTAAAAATGTGTCTGAAGCGTTTACGGTTTTGCAGAATGAATCTGTTCAGCTGATCTTTCTAGATATTAATATGCCAGAAATTTCTGGCTTATCGTTGGCAAAATCTATTCAACATAAAAGTCAAGTAATTTTCACAACAGCTTACAGAGAATATGCCGTAGAAGGTTTTGATTTACAAGCGATAGATTATTTATTAAAACCTATATCTTTTGATCGTTTTTTAAAGGCAGTTCAAAAATATTTTGATTTACATGTTTCAAAAGAAACTGTAAAAGAAGAAGTACAATCTTCAGAAAAAGAAACCTCAATTTTTGTTCGTTCAGATAGAAAAATGGTAAAAGTAAGATTTAGCGAAATCAGATATGTAGAAAGCTTAAGTGATTACGTTAAAATATTTACCAACCAAGAAACGATTGTTACAAGAGAAACTATTAGCAATATAGAATCTAAATTACCATCTAAAGAATTTCTTAGAACTCACAGGTCATATATTGTTTCTATGAATAAAATTAACTCTTTTACCAATGAGTTTGTAGAGTTAGATAAAAAAGCGATTCCAATTAGCAGATCTTATAAAGAAAATGTCTTACAAAAGTTGGCGGGAAAATAAGTCAAAAACTGCTATATTTGCAGTAAATTTTAACGCTTGAATACACAGCAATTTATTCCACATTCACTTCAGAGAAAATTAGAAATATTTTCATGTACATGGAAAACACCTAGCAATATTGCTTTGGTGAAATACTGGGGGAAAACAGCTCCTCAGATTCCTAAAAATGCATCTATTAGTTTTACGCTTAGTAAAAGTCATACCATTACTACTATTAATTTTACACCTAAAGATACTTCAGCAACAGAAGAAATTGATTTTGAATTGTTTTTTGAAGGTAAAAAGAAAGAAGATTTTAAACCGAAAATTGCTAAGTTCTTTGATAGAATTCAAGAATATTGTCCGTATCTTTTTTCATACAATATGATGATTAGTTCAGAAAATTCTTTTCCTCACAGTAGTGGAATTGCCTCTTCGGCCAGTGGAATGAGTGCTATTGCCATGTGTTTGATGAGCTTAGAGCGTTCATTATCAAATACAGAAATTAGTGATGAGTTTGTAAATAAAAAAGCATCATTTTTGGCACGTTTAGGTTCTGGAAGTGCCAGCAGAAGTATAGAAGGCCCATTGGTTGTATGGGGTAATCATCTAGCAATTGAGGGAAGTTCAGATTTATTTGGAGTTCCTTTTCCTTATAAAGTTCATGAAGTTTTTAACAACTATCAAGATGCTATTTTATTGGTAGATAAAGGAGAGAAGCAAGTAAGTAGTACAGTAGGGCATGATTTAATGCACAATCATCCTTTTGCTACTCAAAGATTTCAGCAAGCTAATGAGAATTTAGCAACCATTACTGATATTTTACAACAAGGAGATATAGATTTATTTATTAATTTAGTAGAAAGTGAAGCTCTAAGTTTACACGCAATGATGCTAACTAGTTCTCCATATTTTATATTGATGAAACCAAATACTTTAGAAATAATTAATGCCATTTGGCGTTTTAGGAAAGATACTGGGAGTAAGCTATGTTTTACCCTAGATGCGGGAGCCAATGTTCATGTATTATATCCAGAGCATGAATCTGAGAATGTGCTTCAATTTATTGATAATGAGCTTTCTATGTTCTGTCAAAAAAATCATTATATTTGTGATTCTGTCGGTTTAGGAGCCGTTAAATTATAGTCTATACATGAAGACCTTACTTTCTAAATTTTCTTTTTTTAGCATATTAGCGCTCACTTCATTTCTTTTTTTATCATTTACACAAGGTGTTGTTTGGTTAGATGAAAATCACAATCAAGTAACCCAAGAAAACGGAGTTTTTTACAGACCAATTCCTGAAAAGAAACGAAGTACCTACCTCATTGTAGATTATTATAAAAATGGTGCTAAATACAGAGAAGGGAAGGCTACTTCTTTGGCTGTTAAAAAAGAGGTTTTTAAAGGCTATGTCACTTATTTTTATTCCGATGGTGCTGAGTATAAGAAGGAAAAATATAAAAACGGGGTTTTAGATGGTTCTTACAAAGAATATTATCCAACAGGAGAGCTAAAAATTGATGGAGTGTATGACAGAGGAGTTAAGGAAAGAGCCTGGAAAATATATTACAAAACTGGAAAAATTAAGACAAAAGGAAAATATAGAAATGGAGAAAAAGTAGGCGAATGGACTACCTTTTACCGAGATGTATACTATCCTGATGACGAGTAATTTTATTGTATATTTGTATTAAAATTATACCCTATGAAAGGTCCATTGTTCTACGCTAAAATTCTACTATTTGGAGAATATGGCATTATTAAAGACTCTAAAGGTCTTGCTATTCCATATAATTGTTACAAAGGAGCACTAAAATCTGCCTCTAATCTTTCAGGAGAAGCAAAAAAATCAAACGAAAACTTAATTAAATTATATGACTACTTAAAAAATACACCAACAGATTTAGTGTCTTTTAATTTTAACGTTTTTAAAGAAGATATTGACTCAGGTATGTATTTTGATTCCTCTATACCTCAAGGATATGGTGTTGGTAGTTCGGGAGCGTTGGTAGCATCAATCTATGATCAATACGCAGAAGATAAAATTACCATTCTAGAAAATTTAACAAGAGATAAGTTGTTAAAATTAAAAGATATTTTTTCTCTGATGGAATCTTTTTTTCATGGAAAAAGCTCTGGTTTAGATCCTTTAAATAGTTACTTAAGTTTGCCCATATTAATTAATTCTAAAACAAATATTGAGCCTGCTGGTATTCCATCTCAAAAAGAAGGAAAAGGAGCCGTTTTTTTATTAGATTCTGAACAAGTTGGTGAAACTGAGCCCATGGTAAACATCTTTATGAATAAGATGAAAAATGAAGGTTTTAGAAAAATGCTTAACGAAGAATTTGCTATTTACACAGATGCGTGTATAGATAATTTCTTGCATGGAAATGTAAGCTCTTTGCTTGGGAATGTTAAAAAATTATCTAAACTAGTACTTGCAAATTTTAAACCAATGATTCCTAGTGCTTTTCATAAAATATGGGAGCAAGGTATTCAAACCAATGACTATTATCTCAAATTATGTGGTTCTGGTGGTGGAGGTTACATCTTAGGTTTCGCACAAGATTATGACAAAGCTAAAGTTTCTCTAAAAAAATATAAATTAGAATTGGTTTATAGGTTTTAAATTCTTCGCCAATGGAGAGCGCTAAAAAAGTTTCTATATTTTATAAAATCTTCAGTTTACTTTCTGTTGTTAGGGGCTATAATATATTGGTTCTTGTGATAGCTCAATACCTAGCATCTATTTATATATTTTCTCCAAAAAAATCGGTCACAACTGTAGTGTTTGACTTGCACCTTTTCTTTGTGGTGTTCGCCACTGTATGTGTAGTAGCGGGAGGCTATATTATTAATAATTTTTATGATGTAAAAGCCGATAAAATAAATAGACCCTACAAAGCTGGTTTAGATAGTTTTGTGAAACAAGAAACAACATTATCTATTTATTTTCTAGTAAACTTTATTGGAGTAATTGCAGGCTTTTTAGTTTCATGGAAAGCTGCCTTATTTTTTTCAGTATATATTTTTGGCATCTGGTTCTATTCTCATAAATTAAAACGATATCCATTAACCGGTTTAATATCTGCTACATTACTAACAATTTTGCCATTTTTTGTAATTTTTGTTTACTTCAAAAACTTCTCTAAAATAATCTTTGTTCATGCTGTATTTTTATTTTCAATTATTATGGTGCGCGAACTCATTAAAGATTTAGAAAACATGAAAGGTGCTGTGGCAAGTAATTATAAAACCTTTCCAGTGGCATATGGCGAAAGAAATACTAAATTAATTTCTATTGTTTTGTTGTTTTTTTCTTTGTTTACAGTCATTGTTTTACTAAACCACCCGGCAATTTCATACATGAAATATTATTTTTATGTGGTAGTAGTTTCTATAGTTATAATTGGTGCTGTTTTAATGAAGTCATCTAAAAAACAAGAATATACAATACTACACACCACCTTAAAAGTCTTGTTATTAATTGGAGTGTTTAGCTTGGTATTTATAGATACCAGCCTACTTTTAGATAAAGTAATAGAAACGCTCAAATAATAAAATCAATTAAAAGAATAATTTCTAGTGCTAAGCACTACTAAACCTTTAACAAGCGAAGGTGTTTTGCTATCAATTGGTTTGGTGAATTTGATGTGAGAAAATTTATGATTACATTTGCCGAAATTTTAAAAATGAATTCAAATAATAAATCGTCGGGAGGACGACAAGCAAGTAAAGGCAACACTCCTCAAAGAAAAAACAGTTTCCGTAAAGACTTTAAAAAACCATTAACAACTCCTAAAAAAGTTGATGTAGGTGGTATTAGATTAAACAAGTTCATTTCTAACTCTGGAATTTGTTCAAGAAGAGAGGCAGATACTTATATAGAACACGGTAGTGTAACAGTAAACGGTAACTTGGTTACAGAAATGGGGTATAAGGTGCAGACAAATGATGATGTTCGTTTTGACGGAAGTTCTATTACTCCTGAAAAAAAGAAATATATCTGTCTCTTATACACATCTGACGCTGCCGACGAAGAGGATAG
>OJFP01000417.1_pt1 | contig 31233 bp, 31 predicted proteins | sample 1594141 | NCBI WGS metagenome assembly OJFP01 (sample SAMN05416843, study PRJEB24817) | seawater metagenome | isolation source: Sea water | place: Canada:Atlantic | collected 2013-07 | reverse complement strand
ACGAGATGTAGAGAGGTCTCGTGGGCTCGGAGATGTGTATAAGAGACAGGCTACCGACAGGGCGATTACGAGGGTGCAGCGCAGGCCCTGAGTGACCGGAGCGATCCGGACTCGCTTTACAACCGTGGCAATGCCAAAGCTCAAATGGGCGATTATCAGGGCGCACTGGAAGATTATGACCGGGTCTTAACCGAACAGCCTGACAATGAAGATGCCCGCTTTAATCGAGAGCTGGTGCAGCAACAACTTGAACAGCAACAAAAGCAGCAACAGGATTCTGGCGATCAGGGAGAATCGGGCGACCAGCAGGAAGATTCCGGGGAATCCGGGGAAAAGTCCGCTTCCGAAGATCAATCAGGCAGCCAGTCGGATGACCCGAGTGGTGACCAGACCTCACCAGAATCGGATGATGCGGACGACCAGCAAGAACAGAATGCCGAGCAATCCCCTGAAAACGAAGGGTCTGACAATGACCAGGATGCCAGTGGCCAAACAGCAGATGAGGAACCGGCCCAGCCAGACGACTCCTCACCACCTGCCGCTAGCCAGCGCGCAGAGGAGATGGATGACGAAACTCGCCAGGCGACCGAACAGTGGCTACGGCGCATACCTGACGACCCGGGCGGGTTATTGCGACGAAAATTTCAGTATCAGTACCAGCGGCGTAATCGCAGTGACAATCAACAAGGAGGTGGCTGGTGAAACTCGCCATGCAATTGCTAAACCCGGGGTCTGCTAACCGGGGGAATTTTCACCGGCTTTTACTGCTGGGATTACTCCTGGCATGGCTACCTGCCCAGTCCCTGTTTGCGGCTCAGATTGACCTCCAGGTACTGCCTGACCGACTCAGCATTAACGAGTCTTTTCGGCTCGTCTACACCGCCACCGGTAGTATCGATGAGGAACCTGATTTTTCCGGGCTTACCACCGACTTTGAGGTCCTCTCGAACCAGAGCAGTAGCAGTATCTCGATGATTAATGGTGACATTTCGCGCACCAAAACCTGGACACTGGACCTGATGGCCCGACGCCAGGGCAATCTGGTGATCCCACCGATCCCGTTTGGTCGGGATTACAGCCCGGCCCGAGCCGTGACAGTCGGCGAGCCCGCCCGCGCTAATTCCCGCGACGCGGCGGCAACGGCTGATATTTTTATCGAAGTCGAGGCGGACCCTCGATCCCCCTACGTTCAGCAGCAGGTGTTACTTAAAGTAAAGCTCTACCACGCCATCAATCTAAATTCAGCGGTTTTGAGCGAACCAACAGCCGCCGAAGGCGGTGATCTGGTCATTGAGAAACTGGGTGAGGATCGCAATTACCCCGCTAATCAGGCGGGTCGTCGTTACCGAGTGGTGGAACGTAACTATGCCCTTTTACCCCAGAGTAGCGGGCCGATTACCATCACCCCCCTGCAATTTGAAGGCGATGTTGGCGGCGGTAGTCGCTTTGGGTTTGGTTCTTTTGGCGGTGGTCGCCGTCTGCGTGTCCAATCCGACCCGGTCAAACTGGAGGTTCGGCCTGTCCCCGAAAATTTCCACGGCAATCAGTGGTTACCCGCCCGAAACCTGGTGCTCAGCGCGGAGTGGAGCGAACCTAACCCGGAGTTTCGTGTCGGCGAACCGGTCACCCGAATCATTCGCCTGAGCGCGGAGGGACTCGCCGCCAGCCAGTTACCCGAAATTGAGCTACCCCTGCCGGATGGCGTGCGCAGTTACCGCGACCAGCCGCAAATGCAGGCGCGCGCTGACCACAGCGGCATCGTCGCGGAGCGAGAAGAGAAAATCGCCCTGATTCCACAACAGAGCGGCATCCTGAGACTCCCGGCCATTGAAATCCCCTGGTGGAATACGGACAGCGAGCAACTGGAAACCGCCTACCTGCCAGCCGTTGAAATACCGGTATTACCGGCCACCGGAAATTCCACTAACCGGGAACTTAACAAAGCTCCCGCGGACACCTCGCCATTAGCACCGGCGGTGACGACACTGGCCTCAAATTCAGGTTCGAATAGGCCCACCGGGGGTGCTGTTGAGCCATCACCCATATCTTCAGGTGATACCCCCTTACCTTGGATAATCGCTGGCTTTTTTGCACTGGGCTGGGCGATTACCGGCTGGCTCTGGCAACGGGACCGACGGGGCGGCAGGCTCCGGGGCGAAGAGATCGGGCATCGTCAGGTTATCCAGGCGTTAAAACTCGCCTGTCGGGCCAACGACAAACAGCTGACCGCCAAACAATTACTGGCGTGGGGAAAGTTGCGATACCCCGACCAGCCCCCGCCAAGTCTGGAGTCGCTGGCATTAAAAGAAACCGGCGAGCTTGCCGACCAGATCAGCCATCTCGCCAGGGCCCTTTATGGTGAATCCGCAAGCGTCTGGAGCGGAGAGCAACTCTGGAACGCAGTCAGTACCGCCGGCGACCCGGAACACTCCTCTGCACGGGAAAAGCCGTCGCCGTTGGCTCCGCTTAACCCCGACTGAAACCGCGATAACCGGACCTCGCTCTGTGCAGGAGTACCGATGGACCGGAACCAAACGGCTACGAAGACGGGTGACCGCAATCGCTAACCGGCGTGCAGTGACAAGCAACCGCCATCTTCTCCCGTAAAAACCCTAAAGAATTACTAACCGGAGCGGCTAACTACCACCGGGCGGCAAACAATTGCCGCTTCTAACTCATCACCAAATGCCGTGGAGCGCCAGTCTGGTGGCCAATGTAATCAACAGCAATGTGCTGTCCCTGAATGCACAACGAAATCTGACGTCGAGTCAGAATGCGTTGGCGACTTCTATTCAACGGCTGTCGTCCGGACTCCGTATCAACAGCGCCCGTGACGATGCAGCCGGTCTGGCAATAAGCGACCGAATGACCGCCCAGATTCGTGGTTTTAACCAGGCATCCCGCAACGCTGCCGATGCGATTTCATTGGCACAGGTTGGTGAAGGGGCCCTGCAACAGGTAACTAATAACCTCCAGCGGATGCGGGAACTGTCGATACAGTCGGCCAACGCCACCAACACCGGCGAAGATCGCATTTCCCTCGACGCCGAGTTTCAGCAGTTACTGGCGGCCAATGACGAACTGGCGAAGAACACCGCCTTTAATGGTCGTAATGTACTCGACGGTAGCCTGGGTAACGCCGTTTTTCAGGTTGGCGCCAACGTTGGCGAGACGATTGCCGTTGATGTCAGTTCCAGCATGCGCAATAGCGAAATTGGTCAGGTGGCCAACGTCCAGTTCGACTTGATCAATATCGGTCCCACGGCTGCCGCCAACCTGGCCGGCATTGCAGCGGTTGCCGATACCACTAAACTCGCGGCAGACGATCTGCAGATCAACGGCACGGCGATTGGTGCAGCCACTGACGCCAGCAACGGTCTTGGCGCCGGTAGTGCAACGCAAATTGCCAGCGCGATCAATGCACTCTCCGGCACCCACGGGGTGACGGCTTCCACCGGTACAACAACGGCTACCATCACCAGCAGTGACTTTGGCAGCGCCCTTGTTTTTAACGATGTCGGGAACGATTCGACACTGCACTACACGCTAGAAATCAATGATGTACAGGTGGCTTTTCAGGTTGAAGGTGCGCTCACCATTTCGACGCAAAGCGACCTGATTTCGCTGATAAACAGTAACGCGTCATCGACCGGTGTTACGGCGACGCTGCAGGCCAATAACGATATTTTACTGACCGCCAGTGATGGCCGGAATATCGAATTTGCAGAACAGGTTTCTAATGCTAGTGGCGGCGCCTCTGATAGTGTTGTTGGCTTTTTTGGGGATGTTGTTCAGGAACCGGGCGCAAGTGGTCAGGGGGCCTCCGTACGCACCTTCAAAGCCTCGCTGACACTTGATGCGGCTAACCAGATAACCGTCGACGACTTGAACGACAGCGACAGCGATCAATTTTTTTCTCAAATCAGTAACAATGGCACCAACACGACCAACGCGGCGGCCATCGGCTCTGCCAATGTGCTGACAGTGGAGGGCGCCAACAGTGCCATTCGTGGGATTGATCAGGCCATCCGCGATGTCGGCACCCTGCGGGGTACTTTCGGCGCTATACAGACCCGTTTCGAGTCCACCATCGCCAGCCTGGCGACCTCTGCGGAGAATCTATCCGCCGCTCGCAGTCGAATTCAGGATACCGATTTCGCTCAGGCCACCGCCGAGCTCACTCGTGCCCAAATCCTGCAACAGGCGGGCACCGCCATGCTCGCCCAGGCCAATTCTTCACCGCAAAGCGTGTTGTCACTGCTGCAGTAGGGCAAGAAAACCCGGATACGCTGGAATAAAAAAGCCGGACTCAGTGGATACACTCATCCAGCGAGTCCGGCTCGGATCATAACGCCAGGTTTTGATCAGACGTCGTTTTTTAGCTCATAACTCTGCAGGCCAGGCTTGAACTCTCGTTTGGAAAAAGACTTGAGTGCCGTACGCACCCAGTCGTCGTTGGTTTCGCGGGAGAGCTCCCACATTTTCGCCATTTCCCATTCGATGGATTCTTCGAAGGTCATGCCGAGAGATTTCTCATAGACCTCTTTAGTCTTGCGCAGTACGACTCTGCCCTTACCCACCAGGTCGGCGATCACCTGATCGACCTCGGCGTCCAGATTTGCCAGCGGCACGGCAATGGTCGCCAGTCCCAGACCAACGGCCTGTTTGCCGGTCAGCGTGTTACCCGTCAGCGCGTAATAAAGTGCCTGTTTGCGGGTCATGTTATGGGCATAAGACCAGGTGGCACCGCCACCGGGGAAAATACCAAAATTAATCTCTGACAGCCCCCAGACCGACTCTTCCGCCGCCACTACGATGTCGCAGATGCTGGCAATTTCCCAGCCACCTCCGAACGCCCAGCCATTAACCTTGGCAACGGTTACCGCCGGAAAATTCCTTAAATGAGTGAACCACTCAAAGCAGGCTGCGTTCACTTCGTTGAATCGATCCGGATCATCAAACGGCTCCAGGAAGCACTGCTCCAGATCCATTCCCGCGCTAAAAGATTCGCCGGCCCCGGTGATCACCATCACCTTACATTTAGCGGCGACCACCTCTTTCAGCGCTTCCACCATATTGAGGTGCAACGTCGGGCTTAAACAGTTGCGTTTTTCCGGCCGATTCAACTCGACCGTTGCCACATCACCCTCAATAGCCAGGTTCACGCATTCGTATTGACTCATCCACTTTCCTCCTTTTCATACCATTGTTGAAAGAGACCCATCGCCTCCTCAGCTTAATGCTCAGGGAAATCTTCCGTTTCCAAACATCGACCTTGAGCAGGCGCTAGCATAGCAAGCATCGCCCGTTTTGCTCACCGCTCTGCGATAACTCGCCCTTTGAGAATTTCCCCTGTCAGGTTCCGGGTAATCTGAGGGAAGGACTAGTTCGGCTCGTTACCCAAATGACCAGACCTCGCATGAGGTTAAATCATCCATCAGCTTGTTCAATTTGCTGTCCCGGCCATGATAGCCTTGTGGCCCGGCCAGACAGCTCAAGAGAAGGGAATCTCACTACATTGAAACAGTGGTTAACTAGTGTTCTCGCCGGGCTTTCTTTGCCTTCCCAGCTGATTGAGCATCTGCTGAACAGCAGAATACAAAGTCCGATCTCGGCCCATTGTCGGCATCCAGAGCGGTTAAACCGCTCCAGAGATTGTGGGGTTAGTCATCATGACTAACCGCTCAGAACAGGATTCCGCTCAGGGTGTCACGGTCCCGGTGGTCACGGTCATTGATGAGGCCCGGCTGAGTCGATATCAATGGCAAGTGGCGGGACTTTGCTTACTGGTCGGAATCATCGACGGATTTGAGAATGGCGCTATCGCCTACGTCGCCCCGGCCCTGGTCGATGACCTGAACATTCCTCTCTCTGATTTAGGCAAAATATTTGCCGCTGGCACTATTGGCATGGCCGTTGGGGCAATGCTGCTGGGCAACATCGCTGATCGGTGGGGTCGTAAACAAGCAATTCTGCTCAGCGTGGGTATTTTTGGCGTGGCGGCGCTAGCCACGGCCGCCGCAGGCGACATGTCCACACTGATATTCTGGCGATTTGTTGCCGGCATTGCGATTGGCGGCGCTCAACCGGTGATGGTTGCGTTACTGGCTGAATATTCGCCGGCCAGGCACCGCAATGCGGCGATGGTCATCGGTTTTTTAGGCACGGGTTCTGGAGCACCGATCAGCGCCCTGCTGACCTCGGCCGTGGTCCCCAGTTATGGCTGGCAGGCAGTCTTTATTATTGGTGGGGTGGTACCCCTGCTCATACTGCCCTGGCTGGCGTGGGTTTATCCGGAGTCGATCCGTTTTCTGGTCAGTCGAGGCCCCACCAACAATACAAAAGTTGCCGATACGCTTAACAGAATTGTCGGCGAGAACAAATACCGGGATTCCGATACTTTTGTGCTCACGGAACAATCAGCGCCAACTGCATCCGTGAGCGCCCTGCTAACACCCACCTACCGGCGCTCCACGCTGGCCACCTGGGTGGTCTATTTTTTCAACTGGATCACCTGGTACATGTACCTGCTCTGGTTACCGACGGCACTCACCGAAAGTGGTCTGGACATTCGTCAGGCATCGCTGATTGGCGCCGTCATGGGCATTACCGCGTTACTCACTTTTTTACCCGGGGCCGCCGTAATTCAGCATTTTGGCACGCGCAAAAGCATGATCGTATTGTTTAGCCTGGGCGCGGTGCTGGCGCTACTGCTGGCCTCGATGGGGCTACAGTGGGGCATGATCACGGCGCTGGTTATTCCGTTTACCGTCTGTGTGGCCTTGCCCCAGATCGCCCTCAATTACTTTTGTGCCGAACTTTATCCAACCCCCATTCGAGCCACTGGCCTTGGCTGGGCAATCAGCGCCGGTCGGCTGGGGAGTATTATTGGATCACTTATCGGCGGTACGGTAATCGCCTGGTGGGGGATATCGGGCTATTTCACCAGCCTTGGTGGCCCTATGTTGCTGGCGACACTCTGTACGCTGCTGTTTTTTAGCGGAAAACTATCGGGTGATGCTAACCGCATAAACCCCGCTGAACGGGACTCCGTAAATCCGGGCTAACGCAACCCCGATACCGCTGCCGCGAATAACACAAGCATGGTCATGTCTTCTTCGATCTCGAAAAAAGCGTGATCCTCTGACGCACGAACGAAGAGTACGGCGCCGGGAACCACCTCCTGATTATCGTCTCCTACTCGAAGCTGACCTTTGCCTTCGAGCACCACGTAAACCTCGTCTTCGTCGTGATAACCCTGCATATCCGTTGAACCGGCCTTCAGGTGGTAGATGCCACAGCTCATGCTCGGTTCGTGAATAAATTCCTGATAGTCAGCATTGTCCTTACGGGCTTTGGCCATCAACTCTTCCAGGTTAAATACCTGCCACGCCGGTGTCACCATCCCTTCTGTTCCTGTCTTTATTAGTGAAAGTTCCAAACTCGGAAACGCCAATCTTCACCTAAAGCGAGTATGGCAGCAAATTTTTACCGCGCCCATCCCAGCCCTCTGGTGAAATGTCCTAAGTCATTGCAGGATTTCACCGCGTCGACCAAACTTGATCCGCGATCCTGTCAGGCCTGTATCTCTGGAGAAAACCGATGCGCCAAATGCCAACGCTTACCAGCCATATGCACCCATTTCCCTGGGCCGTCGACGTCACGAGTTCCCCTGCAGAGGCGCTCGCTGAAATGGCCAAACACAACATCCATCACCTGCCGGTCAAATCCGGTAATAAGGTGGTCGGACTGGTCTCTGCAGCGCAGTTGCAGACCACCGTTATCGCTGCTGAACCAGTTAATTCCCTGGCTCTCTACTGCCAATCCGACACACCCAAATTCCAGACAAACGACACCCTCGATAAGGTTCTTACTCATCTGATCGAGCAGAACCAGCACGCGGTACTCATTATGAAAGAGGAAAAACTTGCCGGTATTTACACTAGCCACGACGCCCTCGTTCACCTACGGAAATTACTACACGAACTTTATCCCGAAGACGATAACGCAGCCTAAACCCTCTGCCACTGCACCAGGGTGTATGGCTCATCTCCCGGGTGATCTTCAAACAGTGCTGTCACCCGATCGCCGACCGCTAACGACTGCTGTCCATCACCGACGAGATTACCAATTAACCGCACACCCGGTGCTGAATCGAGCTCTACCATAACCACCAGATAAGGCACCGTCTCCTTTAATGCCGGGTGAACCGGGTACCAGCAGCGTTGCCAGCTGTAGATTTCACCCGCCGGTTCCACCGACTCATAACCCAGCTGCTCTCCGCCACAGGCGCGACAGATAATTTCCGGTCCCCACTGCCAGTGACGACAGTCGGCGCAGCGCTGAATGACCAGCTTATGTTCTAGCGTGGCGGCCCAGAATTCCTTACCCAGCCCTTCTGAAGAAGGTATGGGCTTTGGCAGTCCCGCCGGCAGGACCCACTGACTTTCTAACTCTTCATTACTCATGCGCCGACTCCTCCATCCGTTGTCGGCCCCGTATCGGCCGATCCCAATATCAGGGTACTCACCGGTCCGACCAGCGGCCCACCAATACATAAACAGTGACGTGGGTCCGCCACCTGACTGGTGGAATCGCCCCGCAACTGACGCACCCCTTCCACCACCAGTTCGAGACCGTGCATATAACATTCAGCCAGATTGCCACCACTGGTGTTGAGCGGTAATTTTCCACCGACGATCAGGTTCTCCGGTACGAAAAATTCATTGGCCTCCTCCGGCGAACATAATCCGTGCTCGATCATCGCCATCATCACCCCGCCGGTGAAGTTTTCATAACTCTGCACAACATCAATGTCTGTCGGTTTTATTCCCGCCATCGCGAAGGCTTTCGGTGCCAGGGTTTTAAAGTTTGCCGTCGGGTAGTCCGGAGCATTGTGATAACTGATGCCGCCCGCCTCCGCCCCCTGCTGCGGTGCTGAGCCCATAGCGGCCCCGAGCAAATAGACAGGCCGGTCAGTGATTTCAGCCGCTCGCTCAGCAGACATCAGCACCACCGCTGCAGCTCCATCGTTTTCCTGACAGCAATCGTACAGATGTAATGGTTCGGTAATGTAGCGGGAATCGTCATACATCTGCTCAGTCAGTGGTTTGCCGTGCATGACTGCCCGTGGATTGTTCTGCGCATGGTGATAGCTGGCCATGGCAATGGCGCGCAATGCTTCCTGACCGATACCGTGTTCGTGCATAAACCGCTGAATACGAAACCCGAACAGCTGCGCCGCAGACATCACCCCGTAGGGCATCACGTGGCCATATTCGCCGGGGATGACAGGCGTATCCTGGGCCTGACCAAAACGGCCAAACTGTCCCTGGGCCAACGCCCGATGCACCACCACTGTGTCGCAATAGCCCGCCAGGATGCCAGCGGCGCCGTTAGCAATGGCAGCCATGACACCACCGCCACCACCGCCCCACTGCATCACCGAATAGTTCAGCTCGCGCAGGTTGAGTGCGCTGCTGAGCCGCATGGCATCGTTACGGTCATCGCTGTAAGAGCTAAAGCCATCGATATCACGAGCATCGATACCCGCGTCGGCGCAGGCGTTGCGAATAGCGTCGATGCAGAGCTTGAACTCGCTATCGGGGGATTTTCCCCGCTTGTAATAGGTGGTCTCGCCGATTCCTACCAGCGCAACTTGCCCACGAATAGTGCGACCTGCCATCTCCTCTCCTCCATTTTTTTAATTGTCTGTTCAATAAACCCGAATACCGACTTCTACCACCGGCCAATGTCACCGAGTGTATCTAAATCTGTACGGGTCTATTGCCGTTAAGAATGGGCCTTAAACCAGCGCAGGGCAACCAGAAGATATCCCTCACCATCAACCACCTCCCCACCTTATCAGACGTTTTATTCGAGGAACTTTCTGGCCTGTACAGCCAAATGCTGATTACAATCCCCAACGACGCAATGAGTGATCGACACCTGGGGAGGAGGAGATGGCAAACGTTAAAAACCTGACCGTGCGGGGCATGTTGCATCGGTCAGCGCGATATTTTCCAGACAATGAAGCCGCAGTCGATGAAAGTTATCGGTACACCTATGCTGAGCTGCTGGACAAGGTGCGGCGAGCCGCAGCCATCTATCACGGCATGGGGGTGCGCAAAGGCGACCGGGTAGCGATGATGCTATTGCCATCCGCTAACCACGTGGTGGCACTATTTGCGGCCTATGAACTCGGTGCCATTCCCGTCGCCCTGCATGTGCGTGAATCCACATCACTGCTGGTAAAGACCCTCGAAAGACTTTCTCCACGGATCCTGGTTTACGACCCGTCGCTCAGCGATCAGGTCGACGAATTACGCGAACTCTGCCCGGGCATCACCGGGTATGTCGGGGCCCGCAGCGGCGTAACCACGGATGAAGAAATCCGCGGCAATGACGTAGTTATCCCCGATCAGCTTGACCAGTACGAGATGGATTTCGAGCCAATGGCCATCGATGCTCAGGACATCGCGTTGATCTGTCTCTCCTCCGGAACCACCGGAATTCCCAAAGGCGTGATTCACCGCAATGGGCCCACGGTGGAGAGCGCCCGTGGTGGTGCTTATATCTGGGGATCCAACCCTCATAGCTGCCAGCTGGTGCCCATTTCGACCTCCTTTACCGGCTGGTCCAACGCGGTATTCCCACTCATGAACGTGGGTGCTAAATCAGTGTTCATGGCCCACTTTCATCCCCAGCGCTACATGCAGACTTTGCAGGATGAAAAATGCACCATGTGCGTGCTGATCCCGACCATCTGGCGGATGTTGTTCCAGATGGATATCAGTGGCTACGATCTAAGCAATGTGGAACTGGCCGGCTTTGCCGGTGAGGTCATCGACGGCCCAACCCTGGAAAAAATTCGCACCCAGATCACCCCCAATATCATCAACATTTACGGCACCACGGAAACCCTGCTCTGTGGCGGCACCATCATGTTCTCCAAGGATATGACTCCGGAGCGTATCGAAAGCGTCGGCAAACCCCTGCTCAATGGCGAGATTCGCATTATCGAGCCGGGCGGGACAATCGATGACGAGCTACCCGCCAACGAAGAGGGGGAAATTGTCGTCAGCGGGCCGTCCGTTTCCAACGAAATGTGGGCCGATCCCGCACTCACCCGTAAGGTGTTTGAGGATGGCTGGTGGCACTCGGGTGATCTTGGCCGGCTGGATGAGGATAACTACCTGTACATCAACGGCCGTATCGATGACATGATTATCTCGGGTGGCATTAATGTCATGCCAGCACCGATAGAACAGACCATTCTCGACCACCCACAGGTTACCGAAGTCGCGGTGGTGGGCATTAAGGACGAGCAGTGGGGTCAACGGATCACCGCTTTTGTTGCACTGAAGGACTCCTCCCTCACCGCCGAGGAGCTCCACGATTTTGTCTGCGCGTCCCCTCTGTCGCATTACCAGCGTCCGCGGGATTATCAATTTGTGGAAGAGTTACCGAAAGGACCGACCGGCAAGCTCAGCCGCAAGGCACTGCGCAGCTAAGTTAACTACCGTTTGCAATTTAGAAGCGGATAAGTCAACCAGCCCTCGAAAAGCCGGGGCTAGTCCCCCGGAGGGACTCACAACTCTGCGGCACTTATCCAGCGGAAAATCGGTGGCGCTAGCCGGCCGATTTTCCGCTGGACCAGTAGTGCCCTGCAGGAAGGTACCCTTGCTCAGACAGCCGCATAGCCGCGAACCAGCAACAAAAAAGCTAAAACTGATTTAGCGGATTGAGCTATGTCAGGATACTCTGGCATTCCATTGACACCCTCTCGGGGTCAGCCATAGTTCGATTTTTACGCCAGAGTCAAATAAGCGACGACTGCCGTGCCCAAGTTGGCAGAGTCGGAGAGGCCCCTTAGACTGATTAATCAATCCGGATAAATATCCTCCGGCGCTATCACCGCGCTTCAAATCACCCTGCTAACAGGAAGGTTGTGATCGGCGTTATGTCGCTCCGTGAGCTCTTTCAGTCTGAATGACACCTATTGGCAATTCCCGGCCGAGCTGGTATTTTGCCTGCTACGGATGAAACCATTGGGGAGTACGGAGACGATGGGAAAAAATGAGCGGATTTTTGAAACCAAACTACACAGCGACACGCCGGAGATGGGTAACGCCCCATTACCGGTAGAACCCTATGTTTCTAAAGCGTTCTTTGAACAGGAGCGCGAAAACATTTTCAAGCGCAGCTGGCTTGAAGTTGCCCGGGTAGAAGAACTGCCCAATCCCGGTGACTACATCACCATCGATGTTGAAGTATTGAAAACATCCGTCATTCTCGTTCGCGGTGAAGACGATCAGGTACGCGCCTTTCACAACATCTGTACCCATCGCGGCAACAAGGTGGCTCTGGAAAAACAGGGGAATACCCGAGGTTTCACCTGCGGATTTCACTCCTGGGTATTTGGCCTCGATGGCACCCTCGAACACATGAACGCTGAAGAATATTTTGTCGGAGATCATGACAAATGCGATCTGGGACTGATTCCTATCTCCGTGGACACCTGGAAGGGATTCATATTTATCCATGCCATGGAACAGCCTCCGCAGACCCTGTCCGATTATCTCGGCGGCATGGGCAAGCAGCTCGAACCCTTTCCCCACGAAGAGTGTGAGCACATCGCCCGCTACTCAGGCACCCCACGGGTCAACTGGAAGGTCGCTATTGATGCATTTCAGGAAGCTTTCCACGCCATCATGGTCCACCGGGATTCATTACCAGGAGCAGCCGGATCTCCGCTTAATCCCGGCGCTGCGCTGACATCCGCGCGTTTCTATGGACCGCACCGGTCACTGTCCGCCTGGCTAAACATGGAATACCTGCCACCCGACATCGGCATGATGGTAGGCAAATACGGCCCGGCTTTTGTTACCTCCCACGAAGACTATCCCGGCATCAATCCAGACGGTGACGAAAGCTGGTGGTTTGATATTAATGTGATCTTCCCAAATTTTTTCTGTGACGTTGGTCCCGGCTGGTACTTCACCTACAACTTCTGGCCGATCAGCGAGAACGAAACTCGCTGGGTGATGGATATCTATCAAATCAAGGCCGAAAACGCGGGCGCCCTGCTCGCTCAGGAACACACCAAAGTACTACTACGCGATGCCGTACTGGAAGATTTCAGCACGCTGGAAGACACCCAGTCGATGATGGAATCAGGGGCACTCAAAAGTATTCTCGCCAGCGATCTTGAAATCGCGATCCGTCATCAGATGTATGTGGTCAATCAGTGGCTGGAGAAAACCGCGTGACTACAGCGTTACCCGCAGCCTTTCAACAATTGACCCCGTTTGCGGACAAATGGGCACTGGATAGCGAAAGCGCACGCCGCGAAACCCGGATGCGCTCTTCTCAGGAAGATTTAATCACCTTTTACGAGGCGATGAAGCCGGTACTGGACGATGCTATTCAGTATCTAAACACCCATGATCTTGAGAACTTACCAACGCCTGAACGCAATTTGCTGAACACGGCGCTGTCACTGGTCGAGGTATCCGTGGCGGTGGAGCTTTTTCACAATCCCTGGCCGTTGAATGCCTGGCCCTGGGAGGCTTTCTCCGTCGCGGATTAGTGATTCCCACAAGAGAGAATAATGGGCGTAATCCCCCTGTAGGAGCGGCTTTAGCCGCGACAGTAGAGGCAGTCAGAATCTAAGTGTCGCGGCTAAAGCTGCTCCTACAGGAAACTACCTGCTTTTGTCCTGCCGATTGACAAAGTACAACCCCCCTAACCTGAGCGACCCCCTATTCCATTTCCCGAACGATGGAGAAATGAACCACCTGGGCATGCGGTACCGCGGCCAGAATGGGGTGGCTAAGCAGTTGGGTGAAATCCACCGCACCGCTAATCAGGGCCTCATTATGAGTCATCCCTCTTTCGGTGGATTAACCTGCTCGACCTCGATGCCAAATCGGGAAAAACACTCATGGTTATAAAAGACCGCGTTCCCGGTAATCTCTGGATAATTTGAACCCAGCTTAACTTTGTCCATCGCCATTTCCCCCCTCCTACACAAGGATACGTCTGCTCCCTGTTACACACTCAAGCCTAATCTAAACGGCTGCCCCAGCTCCTTTTTGCCCACCGTCTCTACAGTCACGTGATGACGACCGTGCAGACCATGAATAAGCAAATCCCGCATCAGACGTTCTACCGGGTGATTCCGGAACAACACGCTAGGACCCGCGGCCTGACCAACAAGATAATGAAAGCGGTTGGCACTCTCAACGGCTAACCACTTCGCCTCTTCGATCATCAACAGGGCACCTTTACTGTAAAAACACTCTTTCACGCACGCTCCTCGTTACTCTCTTATTAGAATTTTATTTTGGGCAGTTCGACGCCCATTGATCGGATTAATCAGGCTGATTAATCGGACAACCCCCCAACCAGACCGGTGCTGGATATTGGGCACTAAACTGCCCCGGGGAATATCGTTATTCCGGAACGCTCATCATAGAGGTTTTTCAGTCAGCTGCGAATCTCAATCGGAGAAATTTTTAGCCGCTGTGGTGCCAATCCTTACACCACTTCGAACAGTCCCGCCGCGCCCATACCCCCGCCAACACACATGGTTACCACCACGTACTTTTCGCCGCGACGCTTGCCTTCACGCAGGGCGTGACCGACCATGCGGGCACCACTCATGCCATAGGGGTGACCGATGGAAATGGCGCCGCCGTTGATATTCAGTTTTTCGTTATCAATGCCAAGCCGATCACGGCAGTAAATCACCTGCACCGCAAAGGCTTCGTTAAGTTCCCAGACGCCAATATCATCGACCGTCAGGCCGTGCTGTTTTAACAGCTTTGGTACGGCAAATACCGGACCGATGCCCATCTCATCGGGTTCGCAACCAGCCACGGCCATTCCCCGATAGATGCCCATGGGTGCCACATTGCGCTGCTCGGCCGCTCTAGAATCCATCACCACGCAGGCGGCGGCACCGTCGGACAGCTGGCTGGCGTTGCCAGCGGCAATGGTGCCGCCGTCAATTACTGGCTTCAGGCCGGCCAATCCTTCCAGGGTCGTGCTGGCCCGGTTGCCCTCGTCCAGCTTCAGGGTTTTCTCGGCGAATGATTCGGCGCCGGTTTCCCGGTCGACCTGTTTCATGGTCGCAGTCACTTCGATGATTTCGTCATCAAAAATACCCGCCTGCTGTGCTGCCGCCGTGCGCTGCTGAGATTGCAGGGCATATTCATCCTGTTGTTCACGGCTAATGTTGTAACGGGCGGCCACGGTTTCTGCCGTCTGCAGCATCGGCATGTAGACATTCTGGTGCATTGCCAACAGCGCAGGGTCTTTCGCACGGAATAGATTAAAGTTCTCGTTCTGGACCAGGCTAATCTGCTCAACGCCGCCACCCACGGCGATGGTCATGCCGTCGTAGAGCACCTGTTTAGCAGCGGTAGCAATGGCCATCAATCCAGAGGAGCACTGACGATCAATGGTCATGCCACTGACAGTTACCGGGCAGCCCGCCTTCAGTGCAGCTAGACGGCCGATATTACCGCCGGTGGTCCCCTGCCCCAGGGCACAGCCCATGATGACGTCCTCAACTTCCGCCGGATCAACCTCGGCCCGCTCCATGGCGGCGCCAATTGCATGCCCGGCCATCGTAGGCGCTTCGGTGTTATTGAAAAGCCCCCGGTAGGCCCGGCCAATCGGGGTTCGTGCCGATGAGACGATTACTGCGTCAGTCACGCCTGTTCTCCCTGGTTGTTATCGTTATTCATTGTGTTGATCGATCAAGAAACTTTAGCTCCGGGTCGTCATTGCCCTCGGGTCCCCATTCATCAAGTCGACCGGGTGTAAACCAGCTCACCAGCGTGCAGGCATCGCTTAGACAGGTACCAGTATGGGGCATCTGCGGGGGGATAATCATCACCTCGCCTTCGCCAAAAAAATAGGTTTTACCCTCGATTTCCATCTGCAGGCGCCCTTCCGTTGCAAGTGCCACCTCTTCACCGTGGCGATTAATTTTGCCGGGGAAATGCCCCTGTTCATTCCGCACCATGCGAAACACGCCGACGCTAATATCGCGGCCATGCCAGAAACGCATATAGAGCTGACCGGGAACAATGGCTTTGAGCTCGTCCGTGACGGTATTGAGATTAAACAGATGACGTACCGCCCCCTCTGCCCCAGCCGTGGAGGGTAGTACCAGTACTAAAACCAGACCCACCGCGGTTACTAACCTATTTAAAGTCTTCATTCTTTATCCTCTCCCACACCCGGGTAGTAGGACTTGACCCCCTCCGCCGGGTAATCCTCCCGTGGCGGCGTAATCACGCCCAGGATCACATTTTCTTCGTCGCCAAAGGTGCCGGTGTGGAGGATGCGCGGGCTGATGATGAACACATCGCCCTGAGCAATTTCGTGCACCGTACCGTCCTCCTCAATAACCTGGGAGGTTCCTTTGAGCTGAATCGCCCACTCCTCGCCATGCTGATGCATCGCCGGCATGGATCCCTTGTCGGTGCCTTTGCCCTCCATAAAACGGAAGTAGGCCACGCTGACATCGGTGCCGAACCAGTGTTTCATAAATAGCGTATCCGAGATGATCTCTTTTAAATCGCTATTGTCCAGCTTGAGGATGCGCACTTCACCGGGGTGCAGTCGGGGATCATCAACATCACCTCCGGCCCAGCTGTCAGCCGACACCACCATTGCCGCTACCAGCAGCAGCAATAAGCCGAATGTTCGGCCAACCACTGCTTTATTCACTGAACTGACCATCCCTATTTCCTCCAGAGTTTTGGTGTTTTTAATCGACCATAAATACAAGAACCAGTGGCCAATCAGCCCATCACCTTAGCCTGATTTCACTGGTAATTAATAGCTCGAATTTGCCCAGCCGCCAGCCGAAACGGGTGCGCCCGATTCACGAGCAAAATCGGGTTCACCCAGGAGCAGGCAATCGAGAATTAAAAAGTGCTAATGATCAGCCCGGTCAATCACGCTTTCACCGGTCTAAATTCCGCTCGCTCGGGCATCGCCGCACCTCGTTATCTCCCCGCTTTCCTCAGCTTGTCGGTTTTGGGCGTGGTCAATTCACCCCAACGCTTCTCCACCCGCTCCATCATTTCTGGGTGCGGCCGCGACATGGCCGGGTATCCGCTCAAAGGCGCCGTGGCGTCTATACCCATTTTATTGGCGATGTCGCTACCCGGATACTTCATTGTCGATGGACCAATGGTGCACATGCCGTCGACGATCATGACATCCCTAGAGGCGTGGCATCGCCGGGAAATTGCCCAGTAGACCAGTTCCGAATTACGCGGGTCGATGTCATCATCGACCACAATCACCGTTTTCCCGCTGCGAGTAGACCAGAGGTCGTAAATAACGTGTTTGGCCTGCTCCTCGTAGGTTTTTTTCAACGACACGATGATGGTGTGCATATCCAGCGGACAGTAGACATCTTTTACCGTCGGCGCCGTCTGCGCACGGAGGCGCTGCAGGTAGCCTGCCTCACCCATCATCTGCCCCATGGCGTGGGTCTCGGTAGGCGGCAGGCCCAGATAAGTGTAGGCGTAGACGGGATCTTTACGCCGGGTAGCATGGTGAAACTCAATCACCGGTTGCTGGCCCACCGGGCCGTAGTAACCGGGGTATTCACCATAGGGGCCCTCTTCCTCTTTTTCGTTCGGCAGAATGTAACCCTCAATCACCATCTGGCAATGAGCCGGCACCTCCAGGTCCAGGGTGTCGCACTTGACCATTTCATAGGATTCGCCGCGCATGGCGGCCGCCAACTCAATTTCGTCGACGCCTAAATCCAGCCCGGGAATCTGCGAGGCAACATAAAGAAGTGGATCAGCACCGATACAGACCGCAATCTCAGTCTTCCTGTTTGCCATGTCGCCTTTCACCCGGATCGTACCGCCATGGGAGGTGGGGCTGGACCAGAGGCCGGTGCGATTGTTATCGCGAATCTGCATTCGATAAATACCCAGATTGCGCAGACCAGTATCCGGGTCTTTCATGATCACCAGCCCATAGTTCAGGTAGGCGCCGCCATCTTCCGGGTTAGACAGAATCTGTGGCACCAGCTGACGCAGGTCGAGCTCATCACTGGTAATGGTGACCTCTTTACAGGGCCCGGTATCGACCAGTGGCTGGCGCTGTAGATCCGCCCCGCTGGTGCGTCTGGTGTACTCCTCGGTTAACTCTTCAACCGGCACTTCCAGCGCCTGAGCAATGCGTCCGGGAGTGGCGAGCATGTTGGCGATCACCGGGTAGTCATAACCCTGGACGTTATTGAACAGAATCGCCGGACCATCTTCATCAAGCACCTTTCGGCAGATCGCCCCGAGCTCTTCAATCGGGTCAACCTCGGCATCGATCTCCAGCAGTTCTCCGGTGCGCGCCAGACTGGCAATGTATTGACGAATATCTCCGTAGGCCATGACAACCACCTCCCTCTTTCCGCATTGAAATAGTCAACACAGGCGACGGCGGATACCTCCGCCTGCGACCTTGCCCCCTCTCCTGGGCAATTTCCTCGTCGTATTAAGCGCCGCGCTCCAGTCGCTAGGAACGAGACTGCTTAATCATTGAACTCTAACCGAGCTTTGGCTGGATAGCGATGACCTGCCGAAGAAAAAACCCAGCCTTAGGCGGCAGCATTAACTTCGGTGATTGGGCGAGAACCCCGAGACTGACCTACCCGCCACTGCTGCTCTCGGCAGACAGATCCGATATGGTCTACTCAAGATCGCCCACGGTGCTTTGCCCGGGATCGCAAAACTTATCAGTTTGCAATCTGTAACATTCTGCCGCAGCAGGCTAATATCGCTGGCGGATTTCAAATTAATCAATGTCACGGGGAGCAATTGATAATGGCCAAACCGATGCGCATGTCGCTGATTGACCTGGGTGAACTGTCCGCCGATCACGGCTGGTTTTTCGAAGGGGGTGGCTGCGCTACCCACTCTCACCCCAATCCAGAATCCACCATGCGCCGGCTAAAGATGTACGGCGTGGTCATCGAACACCCCAAAGATGGACTGATTATTTATGAGCTGGGGGCTGCCCCCAACTACAAAGAGCTCTGGCCTGAGCCGGTGCTCGATGTGTTTCCGGTTACCCGCTACACCGAAGAGAACGGGGTCGATACCCAACTACTAAAGCTCGGCTATGAACTGGAAGATGTATCGGCCATCATCATCGGCCATCTGCACCTGGATCACGCCGGCGGACTGGAATTTTTCCGCGGGATGGACACGCCCATTTATGTGCACCGCGACGAGCTGATGTGGGCCTGGCACGCAGTGGCCACCAAAGAAGACCTTGGCGGTTATTTACCCCACTACATGGACCCTTCATTCAACTGGAAAGTCATTGATCGGGACGAGGTAGAAATCTGGGAAAACATTCACCTGTTTCTCACCCCGGGCCACACCAAAGGGCTGATGGCGATGCAGGTCGACCTGCACAACTCCGGCTCCTTCCTGTTCACCAACGACACCTGTTTTCTGAAGGAGAACTATCGCGATGAAGTGGCGCCCGGCTGGCTGATTCGTGACATGTACGAGTGGCGCCGGTCGATGCGCAAACTCAAGGATCTGGAAAAATCTAACGACGCCCACGTGCTGTTTGGTCACGACCCGGACGTTTATGAGCAGTTCGCCGGTAAAGGCATTCTAGATTAGCCAACCCCGCCGCTTTTGATAAGGGAAAGACCCATGTACGAAATGCTTGAACCGGCGCAGAAATACTCCCAGGCCTTCTGCACGCCAGAGGATATTGCTACTGCAGAGGAGATACGCAAGTTCGTCAATAAAGAGTTGATGCCTCACCGCCACGACCTGGAAGGCGGCTGGAATCGCGATGAAACCCTGGCCCGAAAAACCGTGCACGGTCTTTACGCCAAGCTGGTTGATCTGGGCGTCACCAAATCAAACCTGCCAGAAGAGTTTGGGGGCCTGGGCATGTCTCCGATGGTGCGCACCATGATCAACGAGGAGCTTTCCCGCGCCGATATTGGTCTGGCAACCATGGTGGGCAAGATCCACTGGATTGTCTCCTTCATGCTGGCTGGCAAACGGCCAGACCTGCTGGAAGAGCTGGCGCCAAAAATTGTCGGCGGTGAGTCCTGGACAGCCTGTGTCGCCATCACCGAGCCCGGCGGTGGCGCCAACATTGAAGACCCCGCGCTGGAGTTTCAAACCCTGAGGGTGGTTGCCAGAGAAGAAGGCGACGAGTATGTGATTAATGGTCACAAACTCTGGCCGGGACCCTCCGGCCCTGCCGATTACTTTAAAGGTGACGGCCTGTCCGGGCACATGGGTTACTGGACGATTGCCACCACAGACCCACAGGGCGGTCGCGACTGCGCGGGTCTGTTTTACGTTCCCGCCGATGCCGAGGGTCTGGAGTTTTCCAGGCCCTACCAGAAAATGGGCTTCTCCTGGTCCGATTCGAATGGCGACATCTGGTTTAAAGATGTGCGCATACCCAAACGCTACCGTATCGATACCCAGCCCGGTCAGGGAGCCGACATTATCAAAGCCTGCGTTATCGGCCTGGGCCGGCTCTCTGGCGCCGCACGGCTAATCGGGCTCTCCACCGCCGTTCTGGAGATTCTCCTCGACTGGGGCGAACATCGTTCGATCGCCGGCACTAAACTGCGTGAGCGCTCCATGTTTGCCGGCTACATCGCCGAAATGTTCCGCGCTATTGAAGTTTGCCGCCACTATTACATGAGCGTTACCTGGCAGGTCACCAAACCTGAGATTTACGGCGCCCACCACTCTCCGGAAATGATTGCGCGATTCTCCATGGCCCGTTCCATGGCCGGCGAGACGGCGCAGATGGTCACCAACAAGGCGATGGAACTCATGGGAGCCTTTGGCTACTCCTACGAGGGCCATGTCGAGAAATACATGCGCGACTACAAAATCGCCCAGCTCTGGCTCGGCGGCCCCCAGCGTGAACGCCTCGATATTGCCCAGGGACTTTACGGACCTTTCCGCTGGGGCGGTCAGGATGCCTGGGAAGCAGACGGTGGCAAGGTTTAAGCACTAAACATTAGTTAGAAAAGTTTCGGGTGACCTCGGAATTGAATCAGTCGAATGAGAGGGTGTGGTCAGCTCGAAAATCATGCTAATTAGTGGAGCCCGGAGTTAACCTCACCCTAAACCGATTAAATAACCCTGCTCACGGGTCATGCCCATCTCCCCCATCCAGTCGGCATCATGGGGACAGATGACTTCGATAGTCACGCCACCCAGTAACGCATCGGTATCCAGATAGTAATAATTCATCACCCCGTCGATGACCCCTTCTAGCAGCACTTCGACACCTTCATCGCGTAGCTGCGGCAGGGCAGCGTCAAGCACCGACTGGTCACAGATCGTTGGGAAATAGTGCTGCATACCCTCGCCATACTGACTTTGAAATTCCTGGTAAGCGCCCTTGCCGGGGCCCGGTTCCATTAATTCAAAGCAGAAGCCGTTAATCCGACTAAAGGCGACCTTTGCGGCGTGATCAATCGTTTCACCACGCAGCGAGACACTCGACAGACTGCTACCCACCTCCAGCTCCAGTGGCAAAAATTCTGGAAACCCCAGCAACGACTGAAAATTCGCGATTGCTCGGTCGCGGTTATTAACCACAATACCGACGTGGTAAAGCTTATCGACAGGCAGAATGGACTGAAAATCATATTCCACCACCCGGTCCACTGGCAGGGAATCAAAACCACCGGCTTCATCGATAACCTGTACCTCCAGCCCCAGTCCGCTAAGCAGGGGTCTGCTTTCTATTTGCAGGCTTCGTAATTTGCCGTAGAGGTTAAGCCGATGCACCTCACCAATGCCCTGCTGCTCCAGCTGCTTCTCCAGCTCGGCAAACTGTTCGGCGGTGCAGCGACTGACTGCGTGACTCATACCTTCGCCGCGCCAGCTTCTAAACGCTGCGTGAGGGGAGTTGGGGGCCAGCGGTTGCAACAGTTCCAGGGTGATTCCGCTACCGTTACTGCCCATGGCCGAGAGGAAGCCGTTATCTTCCAGACCGGGCAGGCGATCACCTTCAAACCGCCTAAACTCCCAGTGGCGAATTCCAAAAAAAAGACTGTTGCCACGCATGGCCGTTTCGATGTTACTCACCACCACCGCAATGTGGTGAAACTCGCCGATGGCAAGCCCACTGTCCATGCTCCACTCCCCTCGTTGACTGGAAAGCGAATATACCAATTTCAGCGCCTGCCGGAGAGGAACAGATAAGTTATCGCGGCCATTTTAAGCCGCCGGTTAAAGTGATTAAACAAAGCATCGAAATGGGTCAAAGCAATGGCATAATCAGCCCCAAATAACTTCCACTTCAAACCTTTTTCCACCCTAACCATTGCGCCAACAAATTCTGCTCCTAACCACCCTGCTCGTCGGCTCAGTGCTGATTGGGTGGTGGACCTATCGCCCCGCTCCGCCAATCGAGTTGCCGACGACTCAGGTGACCGAGGCGGCGCCAACCGCGCAACCACCGGCCAGCAAACCTGACACAGTTACCTCTCCTCCCAAACCGGCCGTCAGCGTTAAAAAAGAGCGCTTTTTTAAGCGGCTGCTGCCACTAATCTCGTATCAGAACCGGGTGACGCTGGAGCGCCGCGCAGAACTATTGAGGATGAAAGCCCAACTGGAACAGGATTCGGCGCTTTCCAGAAAACAGAAGAAGCTGCTGAAACAGCTATTGAAACGTTATCGGCTCAACCTGACGATGGACGATGCGTCGGTCCATCTTCATATCATTGATAAACTGCTGGCCCGCATTGACATGATCCCACCGTCACTGGCGCTGGCGCAGGCAGCCACGGAATCGGCATGGGGGAAGTCCCGCTTCGCTCGCAAAGCCAATAATCTCTATGGACAATGGTGCTTCACGGCAGGCTGCGGCCTGGTTCCGCTTCAGCGTCCGGAAGGCATGAATCACGAAGTTGCCAGTTACCCGTCGTGGCAGGCGTCGGTCGCTGCTTATTTTCTCAATTTAAATAGCCACCCGGCCTACCAGCCACTGCGTGATATCCGTCTGCAATTACGGGAAAAAAAACTCACCCTGTCCGGAGAAGCCCTGGCCGTAGGGCTGGAAAGATATTCTGCGCGAGGCACCAGCTACGTTAAGTCCCTGCAACGTATCATCCGTGTCAACGATCTGACACGGTATGACTAGCGATAGTTTTCCGGCAGGGACGTGCGACTTAGGCAGGTCCGAACTAGACGCGCTACTCAGCGGGCCATTGCCCGTCTGCGTCAGGAATAAACCAGGGCTGAGAAAACCAGTGATATCGCTGCTCCAGGCCGTTGCGGACTGTACAGTTGTAACGAGAACGGCCCACCGGCAGGGGCGCGCCGGCGCGTGCAGTGAGGGTTGAATTCTCCGTATCCCATTCGGTCTCAATGGCCCCCTGACCGGTCGCATAACAGCTTATCGCCGTCGGCTCAAATCCTTCCACCTTGCCAGCATCCAGCGTTAACGACAGGACCGGCCTCCGCATCCCCGGAGGCTGTACCGGCTCTAACATTCTCCCCGAAGTCGGGAACGGCAATGAGGCGAGTTTTAACTCTACCGATTCCGGATTCGCATAGGGACCCGACACCGGAAACCTGGGCAATGCCTGCATCGTGCTGTTGCAACCAAACGCACCTGACTGCTGGCCAAACGCAGCGTAGCCCAGCTCCTCCATCAACGCTGCGGTAGCTAGATCATATTCACCATAGGGGTAAGCAAAGATTAACGGCTGTGGCCCGACCTCTTCGTCAATGCGCTGCTGGGCCTGAATCACCTGCTGACGACGCCACTGCTGCCACTCATCAACTTCCACATCGGCTGGCCGGCGAATCATGTGCCGGTGATCAACACCGTGATTACCAATAATCACCCCCGCTTCGACCAGCTCACGTAACTGCTGCCAGCTCATGGTTCCCCCGTGACCGTCGTCTACCGCCGCTGTGTTCACAAAGATTACGAACGGCCAGCCACGCTCCCGCAACAACGGCCAGGCCTGCTCATAAACAGTCAGGTGTGCATCATCAAAGGTAATCGCGATGGCTGATTCATCCGATGAATCACAAACCCCGGCCAGCATGTCGGGTAGTGATCGCACCGGAAACCCCAGCCGCTCTATCAACGCCAGGTGACCGGCAAAGTCATCCGGACCGGTACGGGTAATCGCGGGACCAGAATCAGATATGCGGTGGTATTGCAGGACCACTCCACTGGCATTAGCAGCCGGCGCAGCTAAAAGCAGACAAGCAACCAGAACAATCGCCATTCCCCAGAATCCGTTAACTCGGGGGGACTGATAGACACTCACTAATTTAAAATTCATCGCGATTCCACTAACACCACCGCCTGGGCGGAAATCGCCTCCCCGCGGCCCTCTGACCCGACCCCTTCCTGGGTGGTCGCTTTGACATTGACGGCGCCCACCGAGAGGCCACAGTCGCTGGCAATGTGCTTACACATCGTATCGACGTGAGGCGCCAGTTTAGGTGCCTCAGCAACAATGGTCGCATCAACGTTAATAACTTCAAAACCGGTCGATTGAACCAGCTCAACCACTCGGACCAACAGTTCACGACTGGAAATACCCCGGTATGCCGGATCAGAATCGGGAAAATGGCGTCCGATATCCCCCAGGGCCACGGCCCCAAGCAGCGCATCGCATAGCGCATGCAGCAGCACATCGCCGTCGGAGTGGGCCACGGTGCCCAAATCACTCTGCAGCTCAACCCCGCCCAGCACCAGAGCCTCGCCGGGCGCCAGTCGGTGCAGGTCGTACCCCTGTCCAATCCGTAACATCAGGGCTGCCGCGTCGGTTCAGATGACATTTCAGCACCCTCGACTGACCGGTCAGCGACCACGACTTCAACCCGGCGGGTCGTCGGCAATTCCTGCTCGGCCTGTCGGCGCAGATAAAGCGTGGCCAACTCGAGGTCGCCCATCCGCGTCACTTTAATATTATCGGGGTTACCCAGCACCAGGAGCGGCCGGTAACCCGCGTGGCACATGGCCTCAGCCTCGTCAGTGGGCTGAAATTTTTCTGCATGGCACTGAATTAAAGCCGCCTGCAACCGCGTCAGCGGAAACAGCTGAGGCGTTAACGCGCGCCGCAGTTGGTCGCGGGGCAGGGTCTGCAAACAACGCTGCTGATCATCGTGTTGCCAGAGGGTATCGGTCACTTCCGCACTCAGTAACCCACCCTCACCATCGGCGTCCGCTGCAACCTGCTGGACTAACTTATCGATATCGTCGTGGCGGACGCAGGGTCGGGCGGCGTCATGGACCATTACCCAGGGCTGATCCTCAGTAGTTCCGCGCCGGATTATTGCCTGAAGACCGCTTGCCACCGATTCACTACGAGTCGTTCCACCGGGCACGCTGATCAGTGGCGCGTCCAGCATCGCATTAATGCCACTCAAATCAATGTCTGTAAAGCGATCGTCGTCCGCACTGACAACAACCACCATGTTATTAATCCGGGGGTGGCTGGCCAGCCGTCGCAGGGTGTGCATCAACAGCGGCTCGCCGTTGAGCGGCAAATACTGTTTCGGTCTACCGGCCGCCATCCGCGAACCCGTACCCGCAGCCGGTATCACCGCCCATATTTCGCCGGGTAAACTGGATTGTTGAGGCAAACCCATCCGCGAATCACTCAATGACACGAAAGAAAATTTCGTCTTCACGAATGTAGCCCAGCTCGGTACGCGCCAGCTCTTCATGCGCCCCCAGACCCTGTTTCAGCTCCCTGACTTCTGCCCGCAGCTGATCATTCCGGGCTACCTTTTCAGCCAGTCGGGCCTGGTGCTCAGCCAGGTCACGTTGCATACGCCAGGTTTGGAAACGGTTGTTATCACCGAGCCACAGTTGGTACTGCAACAATAGCAGCAGACCAACCAGTAGCAGTTGTAACCGTTTCAACATACCACTCAGCTAGCTCCAAATCCTTTAAAAACGCCGTGGCCCGGATAGTGCGCCTTGTCGCCAAGCTGCTCTTCAATACGCAGCAGCTGGTTGTATTTGGCAATCCGATCGGACCGCGACAGCGAACCGGTTTTAATCTGACCGGCGCCTGTGGCCACCGCCAGATCGGCAATGGTGGTGTCTTCAGTTTCACCGGATCGATGAGAAACCACCACCGTAAAGCCGGCCTGCTGAGCCATTGCGATGGCGGCCAGCGTCTCGGTAAGCGTACCGATCTGATTAACCTTAATCAGAATGGAATTTGCCACGCCGGTTTCAATACCCCGCTGCAAAATCTCGGTATTGGTCACAAACAGGTCATCACCGACCAGTTGTAGTTTTTCGCCCAGGCGCGCCGTGAGGGTAGCCCAGCCGTCCCAGTCACTCTCATCCATACCATCTTCAATGGAGATGATCGGATACTGCTCGGCCCACTGTGCTAGCAGGTCAACAAAACCAGCAGAATCCAGACTACGGTTTTCCGCAGCCAGCTCATACTGGCCATTGTTATAAAACTCGCTACTGGCGGCATCGAGGGCCAGCAGTACGTCCTCACCGGGGCGATAACCGGCCCGTTCAATGCTTTCCAGAATAACGGTGATCGCTTCGACGTTAGAACTAAGATCCGGGGCGAAACCACCCTCGTCGCCCACCGCCGTATTCAGGTTGCGCTCCCGTAATACCTTTTTCAGGGAATGAAAAACCTCGGCGCCACAACGCAGGGCCTCGGCAAAGCTACTGGCCCCGGCAGGGACCACCATGAATTCCTGCAGATCAACACTATTATCCGCATGAGCCCCGCCATTAATGATATTCATCATCGGCACTGGCAAGCTCATGGCCGGGCTTCCGGCCAGACGATTAATGGTCCGATAGAGCGGCTCATTTTGATCGGCGGCAACGGCCTTCACCACGGCCAGTGAGACCGCAAGAATCGCGTTAGCACCGAGGCGCGCTTTGTTATCCGTTCCATCCAGGTCGATCATCGCCTGATCAATCGCGGCCTGGTCACTGGCGTCCAGTCCCTTAAGCTTTGGCGCAATAAGATTATTAATATTCGTGACGGCGGTCACCACGCCCTTACCCAGGTAGCGGTCTGCATCACCGTCACGAAGCTCGATCGCTTCTCGCGAACCGGTCGACGCGCCCGAAGGAACCGCGGCCCGGCCAAATGCGCCGCTGCTCAGGGTCACCTCCGCTTCAACCGTGGGGAAACCGCGGGAATCCATCACTTCCCGACCAATAATTTTACTGATATCTGCCAATTTCTATCCTTCTAAAACAGCGAGTTACGGAACAATATTAAAACTTTTATTAAGTTAGGTGTTAACCACCAAAAAAATAACTTATGGCGGACGTTGACGAGCGACTCGGTTGACTCAAACGCTTGAACGGCAAAACCCCTGGGTTTCGCTAATCAGCTCTCGTTAATTGCTGTTCTGCCAGAGGCCTGGATTTAACCACTCGGTCAAGCTCGAGAAGCGTTTCGAGCAATTCCTCCATGCGCCCCAACGGCCACGCATTGGGGCCATCACTGAGCGCCTTGTTGGGGTCAGGGTGGGTCTCCATAAACAGACCACTCACTCCCGCTGCAACGGCCGCCCGTGCCAGCACTGGCACATGCTCTCGCTGGCCACCGGAACGGTCGCCCTGACCACCGGGCAACTGCACCGCATGGGTGGCATCGAATACCACCGGGCATCCAGTGGCGCGCATGATTGCAAGGCTGCGCATGTCCACCACCAGGTTGTTGTACCCAAAAGAGACACCCCGCTCACAGACGGTAATACGACCTTCACCGCCCGCAGCAAAACCTTTATTAACTACCTGCTGCATATCACCGGGCGCCAGAAACTGCCCCTTTTTGATATTCACCGGTTTCCCGCACGCCGCTACTGCCTCAATCAGGTCGGTCTGCCGACATAGAAATGCAGGAGTCTGCAGCATATCAACGTAGTCAACTACCCGCTCAACCTGTTCCGGCGTATGCACGTCGGTGAGGACCGGCAGGCCCGTCTCTTCTCGCACTTCGCGCAGCCACTCCAGCGCCTGAATCATGCCGGGGCCGCGATAGGACTCACTGGAGCTTCGGTTCGCCTTATCAAAGGAGGCCTTGAAGATGAGTGATAACCCTAACCGATCCGCCATGTCGCGCAGTGACCGGGCAGTATCAACCAGCAACTCACGGGACTCGGCCACACAGGGCCCCGCAATCAGAAAGATCGGTTGATCGACCCCGGTTTCGAACCCACAAACTTTCATGCTAAACCCTCACTGTTAACCGGGTTCGCTGATATCTCTTTTCCGGTGTGATAGTCACGTGCGGCAGTGACAAAACTGGTGAACAGCGGGTGACCGTCACGGGGATTAGAAGTGAACTCAGGATGGTACTGGCAAGCGAAAAACCAGGGGTGTTCCGGCAGCTCGACAATTTCAACGAGTGAATCAAGTACCGACTGCCCGGTGAGTTGCAATCCGCTCTCTTCCAGTTTATCCACGTATCCAGGGTTAAATTCGTAGCGGTGACGGTGGCGCTCGACGATCTCCTCCTGTCCATAGATTTGCTTCGCCATGGACCCGTCTCGCAGCTGGCAGCGCTGCCCCCCCAGGCGCATGGTGCCGCCCATATCAACCTTGCCTTCGCGCTGTTCTCGACTACCGTCGCGGTTGGTCCATTCGGTGATCATCGCAATGACTGGGTCCGGGGTGTCGGTATCAAACTCGGTACTGTGCGCTGCCGGCATACCTGCCTGGTTACGGGCATACTCAACCACCGCAAGCTGCATTCCCAGGCAGATTCCGAGAAACGGGATTTTCGCCTCGCGGGCGTGACGAATGGCTGCAATTTTTCCTTCGGTGCCACGGTTACCAAAACCACCGGGCACCAGCACGGCATCCATGCCGTCTAGTATGGTTAGCCCTTTCTGCTCCAGCACTTCTGCGTCGATAAAATGGGTAGTGACCCGAGTCTGGGTATGGGCAGCAGCGTGCTGCAGCGCCTCATTCAGCGACTTATAAGCATCGGGCAGGTCAACGTATTTACCCACCAGTGCAATATTGACCTCGTGCACCGGGTTCTCGAAATCGCTGATGAATTTATCCCAGGCTGAAAAATCAAGTTCGCCGGCATCCAGCGAGAGGCGTTCGATGATCTGCTGATCAACCCCCTGGTCGTGATAACTGCGGGGCACCCGATAAATATTTTCCAGATCGCAGGCTGAAACTACCGCGCCCGGTGCAACATTAGTAAAGAGAGCAATTTTCCGGCGTTCCGGATCGGGCAGGTCTTCTTCGCAACGACAGAGCAGCAGATCCGGCTGAATACCGATGCTGCGTAGTTCCTTGACAGAATGCTGGGTCGGTTTGGTCTTGATCTCTCCGCTGGCTCGCAGATAGGGCACCAGTGTCAGGTGGATATACATGGCCTTTTCACGGCCCTGCTCCCAGCCTAGCTGACGGATTGCCTCCAGAAACGGCAGGGATTCAATATCCCCGACGGTGCCGCCAATTTCGATCATCGCCACGTCGGCATTACCGGCCCCGCGCAAAATGCAGCGTTTAATCTCTTCGGTAATATGGGGGATCACCTGCACAGTCGCGCCCAGGTAATCGCCCCGACGCTCCTTGGCGATTACGTTTTCGTAGATGCGTCCGGTGGTGAAGTTATTGGTACGCCGCATCGGTACCCGGGCAAAGCGCTCGTAATGGCCCAGATCGAGGTCGGTCTCCGCACCGTCTTCGGTGACATAAACCTCACCGTGCTGAATCGGGTTCATGGTGCCCGGGTCAACGTTAATATAGGGGTCAAGCTTGATAAAGGTAACTTTGAGGCCGCGAGACTCAAGCAGGGTACCAATGGACGCGGCGGCGATGCCTTTTCCTAAAGAGGAAACCACACCACCGGTAACAAAAATAAACTTTGGCATTAGACATTCTGCAGGAAGGGGCCAGCGAAATGCCGGCCAACGCAGACGCGCAATTTAACAAAATGGCGGCTTTGCCACAATCCCATCAGCGACGACCGAGGCGTGATTTTCAACCGATTCGCGATTAGACCAGGCGCTAGATTTAAGTCTGAATAACGTTATTCACTGCCTTCATTAGAACCCATTCTCTGCTTCTCAGAAATCGCCCAGCCGACTCAGAAGACCCAGACGGATACTATCCAGTTGCAGCCGATTGGCCTCTGTTTTTCATCGCCTTACGTAGCCTTGCCAGCCGTGATTTACCCTCGCTAATGTCGGGCTCGACGGCGGCAAACCGTGCCGCCTGATAGTAGTTTAAAAATTCGACGGCGGATCTGCTCTGCTCGTCACTCCAGCCGCTGGGTAAGGTCTGCCGATAATGCTCGGCGGTCCAGTGACGCTGGTCAGGCAGCCCTGAAATGGAAATAAACCGGTGCCAGAGTTTTCGCCACTGCCTCGCCGCATCACTGCCATCGGTCGCCGTTGCCACTTCACGGATCCGCAGGTACTCGCGCACGAACAGGAACAACAACACAATAAACCCAACCACGATGGCAATATTTTCTACCTGATCAGAGAGGTCGAATTTTGCCCAGGCCTGATTCCAGCGTTCGCGCAGTAAATGCACCCAGCGACCCATCAGATTACCCTGATACTGTTGCTGAAAATTCATAATCGATGGCGGGGTTGGGTCAAAGGTATGCCAGTAGCCGGCCTCATCCTGCCATTCGACCCAGGAATGGGCATCGCGCTCGCGCACCAGCCAGACATCGCTCCCCACCCGCTCATGGACAAAGTAACCACTCACCAGGCGACTGGGAATGCCGTTCGCCCGCAAACTCAAAGCCCCCGCCGTTGCAAACCAGAAACAATAACCGGGTCGGCGGTTGAGAAAAAAGTCCTGAAATGGCTTGCCCTTATCCAGATCCACCGAGAGTGAGTACTCTCGGCTCAAAAAGTCAGCGCGAATGTTCGCCGCCACCCGGCGGCGTTGCGAGGCCGCGTAACGGTCCGCCTCGGTCTGCAGAGCCTCATCCCAGAAGTTCGGCAACAGCAGATTTGCAGGTAGTTCTACCTCAGCACTCGCGGCACCCGGCAACGCAGTCCAGGTTTTGCTCGCACCCTCATCAAATTCTGCACTCCACACCTTGTGGGTATTAGTCGCCAGGTTCTCCGTCGCGGCCAGCACTTCCCCTGCCTGAGGCGGCAGAAATAACAGAGAATCCCAGCGCAAACTGGTAATGGTCATGGCCCCTGTCTCTTATACACATCTGACGCTGCCGAC
>OJFP01000407.1_pt1 | contig 31640 bp, 30 predicted proteins | sample 1594141 | NCBI WGS metagenome assembly OJFP01 (sample SAMN05416843, study PRJEB24817) | seawater metagenome | isolation source: Sea water | place: Canada:Atlantic | collected 2013-07 | reverse complement strand
CACTATCCTCTTCGTCGGCAGCGTCAGATGTGTATAAGAGACAGCACCAGTGAGTGCTGATCCAGATTTCTATCTGAACCAAATTCAATTATCATATGGGTATTTGATTGAGAGCTTTGGAAATACCGCTGGTGCAGTAACCAGAATAGATTACATGAGTGGTAGAGATTATGCAAATGCATATCAACCAGGTAGTTTTAATGGAAGATGGAGTTCATCATACCAAACAATCATGCAGGACATCAGAGAATTGAATGTAATTGCAGACGAAAGTGGTTTAACTCACCATAAAGGAATCGGTCAGTTTATTGAGGCACACATCTTAATAACTCTAGTAGATTTCTTTGGAGATATTCCTTACACTGAAGCTTTTCAAGGAGCTGCTAACTTAAACCCAGTAGCTGATTCAGGTGCTAGCGTTTATGCAGTTGCACTTGGTTTATTAGATTCAGCAATTGCTAACTTTAACGCTGAAGCTCTTGGAGAGCCAAGATGGACTTCAACAGTTACAGATCCATTTTATGATGGAGATTGGACTGCTTGGACAAAAGCTGCAAACACGCTTAAAATGAATGCATATGCAAATACAAGATTAGTAGATGGAAGTGCTGTAGCTAATTTCAACGCTATCGTTGCTTCTGGAAATTACATCACATCTAATGCAGATGATATGCAATTCAGATGGGGTACTTTAGCAGTACAGCCAGATTCACGTCACCCAAGATATAGAAGTAGCTATACTTCTACAGGTGGTGGGTCTTATATGTCAAATTCATTGATGTATCATATGTTTGGTGAAGGATATTTCTCACCAAGTTATGATCCAAGAATTAATTTCTATTACAGTAGACAAGTAAGTAGAACTCCTGGGATTGATGGTGATCCTGATGAAGAAGTATTAGAATGTGGTTTACAACAAGCTCCAGGTCACTATACAGGTTATGTATTTTGTGGAGTTGAAAGAGGATATTGGGGTAGAGACCATGGAAATGACAACGGAATTCCACCAGATGGATTCTTAAGAGCATTAGCAGGGGTTTATCCTGCAGGTGGTTTACTTGATGATTGGACTACACTTTTCAATGGACCTAACCCTCAAAAAGATGGTGCCGGTAACGGTGGTAATGGTGTAACACCAATACTATTAGCTTCTGCTGCAGATTTTATGATTGCTGAAATTGCTTTATTTGTAGATGGTGATATCAATGCTTCTGGTAATGCAATGTTATCAGGAATTGCTAAATCTTTTGATAAAGTAACTAATTTCGCACCAAAATCTGCATTATTTACAGCTGTTGTAGATGGTAACTTTGGTGGTCTTGATCAAATGATTGCTGATTTTACAAATGACATTGTTAATCAATGGGTAGATGCTGATATGGATGGTAAGAAAGATATCTTAGCAATTCAAAACTTTGTAGCTCAATACGGAAACGGATTAGGAGCTTATAATTTCTATAGAAGAACTGGATTCCCTACAACGTTACAGCCAAATATTGAGCCAAACCCAGGAGGATTCATCCGTTCATTCTATTACCCAGCTGACCACGCGAATAACAATTCGAATATTAGTCAAAAAACAGGGGTAACAGATCCAGTATTTTGGGATAACAATGGAGCGTCTCCAGGTTTTCCAGTTGCTAATTAATAACTATAAAATAATAAAAGATGAAAAAACAAATAAATAAAATAGTATTATTACTACTTTCTGTGATTGTGATAAGCAGTTGTGAAAGTGATGATAAGTCTATTGATCAAGTCTTTGACGGTGTTGAGTACGGTGCTGTCTTAAGAAACTTAGGGATCATAAACCAAAGTTTTAGCTTGTCTGATCCAGGTTCATTTTTCGGAATTACTGTTGAAGAACAGGATGAAGAATATGGAGCATTATTAGATGTAGTTAATGTGTATACAACATATACAGATAACAATGGTAATGGAAATTCACAACCAGAAGCGTTAGTAAAAACGTATGCTGCTGGAGACTTTACTATCGGTGATAAGGGATTACCTGTTACCGATATAATGGTAACTCTTGGTGAAGCTTCTAGCGCTGTTGGAATATCTAACTATGGAGTTGGTGACAACTATCTAATGAGATTAGAGTTAGTATTAACTGATGGTAGATCATTTAGTTCATCATCTACAAGTGGTTCTTTACAAGGATCTTACTTTTCTTCACCATTTTCTTGGGGAGTGCCTATTTTATGTCAGCCAGTTGATGGTGATTATTTAGTAGACATGCAAGATTCATATGGTGATGGATGGCAAACTGACGATGGAAACGGTGGAAGTGGTTTAAAAGCTGTATTGACTTTAGCTGATGGATCTGAGTCTATCGTAGAAGTTGGTATGTGTTCACCTTATGGTGGTTCTAACATTGGAACTTCAATGGACCCTTCTATGGGAATTTGTACAGGACCTGCTAGTACTTCATTCTATGGAGCTACTGCAACTGTTACAATTCCAGCTGGAACACAATTAGCTGTATGGCAATGGCCAGGAGATACATATGGAGAAATTAGTTTCCAAATCTATGGACCTGCTGGTAACCTTTTACTTGACTCAGGTCAAGGACCAGGTGCTGGACAACTAGATGTATTAAACTGTTTATAAGATAAACAAACGTAACTATCGAGTAATTGATAGCTATTAGATATAAAAGACCTTTCATTCATTTGAAAGGTCTTTTTTTATGTTACAAATACATAGAATTTGTGATACATTTGCACAATGACTGAAAACACAACAATATTTGGATTAAGAGCTATCATTGAAGCCATTGATAGTGGGTCAACACTCAATAAGGTGTATCTTCAGAAAGGACTAAGAGGAAGTTTATTTTTTGAATTAGAAACTCGTATCAAAAAAGAGCGAATTACTACAAGTTTTGTTCCTGTAGAAAAATTAGACAGACTTTCTAAAAATAAAAACCATCAGGGAGCAGTAGCTCAAATATCTCCAATAGCGTTTGCAGATTTAGAAAAATTAATCGAAACTAGTCTTGAGGCTACAGATGCTCCCCTATTCTTACTACTAGACCAAATTTCTGACGTAAGAAATTTTGGTGCCATTATAAGAACTGCAGAATGTACAGGCGTCAATGGAATTATTATTCAGCAGGGAGGTAGTGCTCCAATTAATGCAGAAACTATTAAAACCTCAGCTGGCGCAGCTTTTAAACTTCCTATATCTAGAGTAAATCATATAAAAGATGCTATTTATATGCTACAAGCTTCTGATATAAAAATTGTAGCAGCTACAGAAAAAACAGATGACTTGGTGTATAGTGTAGATTTTAAACAACCTATTGCCATTGTTATGGGATCTGAGCATAGAGGAGTAAATCCATCTGTTCTAAAAATTGTAGATTATAAAGCAAAACTTCCTTTATTAGGGTCTATAGATTCATTAAATGTTTCTGTTGCTTGTGGTGCATTCTTGTATGAAACCATTCGTCAAAGAATATCATAATCTTTGTATTAAAATATAAATAAGCTACTCTAGGTCTTCATTGGGCTCCTCCTCTATCTTCGAAGGAGAAAAATTCCCATTTTCATCAAATAATAAATCAAATTCAGAATTTGAAAATTGATATTGCTCTTTTATGATTCCTTTTTTTCGGTAAAAGAAAGAAAACAAAAGACCTACTGTGAAACCCGCTAAATGACCTTCCCAAGAAATTCTATCTTCCGTTGGAAGAATAAACCAAATCATACTACCATATAAAAAGATAACAACCAAAGACATGGCAATAAGTCTATAATGTTTTCTAATAATACCGCTAAAAAAAATAAAACTAAATAATAAATAAATAATTCCACTTGCTCCTATGTGGTAAGAACCTCTAGCAATACCCCAACAAATTAAACCCGATAAAAGTGTTCCATAAATAAGAACCTTGTGAGCAATTTGCCTGTAGAAATAAAACAATGAGGCTAACAGAACAAACAAGGGCACAGAATTGTTTGAAAGATGAGATGCATCACTATGTATGAATGGCGAGAAAAAAATGCCTCTAAGGCCTTTAATTTCTCTGGGTGAAATCCCATAAGAATTAAAATTATACCCAAATCTAATTTCTACCCAATAAATAACCCATATGGCCAAGATAGCAACTACTGGAATCCGGAGTACATTTCTATGATAACTAAGAGTATTGTCGTTTTGCATAAATAATTCTTATCAAAAATAAATCCAATTACTAAAATAACAACTTCTGTCATAAATCTTTACTATTTTTATAGCTATGAATGAACCTTTGGCAGAAAGAATACGCCCAAAAATACTTGAAGACTATATTAGTCAGCGCCATTTAATAGGTGAAAAAGGAATTTTATCCCATCTAATTAAACAAGGAATACTTCCATCTATGATATTTTGGGGACCTCCTGGCATTGGTAAAACCACCTTAGCAAATATTATAGCTACAACATCCAAACGCCCTTTTTTTACACTAAGCGCAATCAGCTCTGGAGTTAAGGATGTCAGAGAAATTATCGAAAAAGCAAAAAAAGGTAGTGGTTTATTTACAACCAAAAACCCTATATTATTTATAGATGAAATACACCGTTTTAGCAAATCTCAACAAGATTCTTTATTAGGAGCTGTAGAGAAAGGATGGGTTACCCTTATCGGGGCAACTACCGAAAATCCAAGTTTTGAGGTAATACCAGCACTATTGTCTAGATGTCAAGTATATATTTTAAACTCATTTGATAAAAGTGATTTAATAGTATTACTAAAAAGAGCTATAAAAAAGGATTCTATTTTATCAAAAAAAGAGATTAAACTAAAAGAAACCGATGCCTTGCTCCAAGTTTCTGGAGGTGATGCACGAAAATTATTAAATATTTTTGAGTTGGTCGTGGGAAATGAAGATAAGATTACCATTACTAACAAATTGGTGCTAGAAAAAATTCAAAAAACAACAGTTAGATATGACAAAACTGGTGATCAGCATTATGATATTGCTTCTGCTTTTATAAAGTCTATTCGAGGTAGTGACCCTAATGGCGCGGTATACTGGCTTGCAAGAATGATAGAAGGAGGCGAAGATTTAAAATTTATAGCCAGAAGATTACTAATTGCAGCATCTGAAGATATCGGAAATGCTAACCCTACAGCCTTAATTTTAGCCAACAATACTTTTCAGGCTGTTGGTGTTATTGGCTATCCAGAATCTAGAATTATTTTAAGTCAATGTGCAGTATATTTAGCAAATTCTCCAAAAAGTAATGCATCATATATGGCTATAAATAAAGCTCAAGAAATTGTAAAGAAAACAGGAGACTTACCGATACCACTTCACTTAAGAAATGCACCCACAAAATTGATGAAAGCCTTAGAGTATGGTAAGGACTATAAATATGCTCACGATTATAAAGGAAATTTTGTACATGAGGAGTTTTTACCTGAAAGTATTTCAAATACAAAAATATATGATCCTGGGGGAAGCCCAAGAGAGGAACAGTTTAGACAAAGACTAAAAAAAACATGGGGTGATAAATACGGGTATTAAAACTTTATTTGGAGCTTTCTTTTTATTAATAGTTGTTTCTCATAATATTCGACAAGCCAATGGTTCCCTTTATTACTTAATACTCCGTTTTTATTCTTTATAATAAATACATCTTTATTACTCGTATTTAGAATCTCAAAAACAAGCTCGTTTTTTGAGTTTATGAGTTGATAACCTGTTTTACTTTTCTGAGCTCTCAACAAAGACATAGTAGAAGTTTTCTTTTGCTTTTCAATAGTTGCATTTGAAACAACTGATGATGGTGTTGAGATCTCTTTAGCTCTGGGGGGTTCCTTCGGTTTTTGTTTCTTTTCTAGGATCGTTTGAGAAGAGAAAGAATCATAAATTAGATTTAAATTTTCAATTGTAGAAAAAGCACCTCTAATGGATTGCCTATAAGACCTCTCAAAGTCTTTAAGTTTACTAGTCCCTAACTTTGAAGTAAATAACAATTTACCATTACAATCAGCTAATTCTATATAGTTTCTCGTGGCAAAGAGATTAGACTTGTCTTTTACGTCTACATATAAAGCACTACATTTATTATAGTATAACTCCCCAGGCAGTTCTTCGTTATCTAAATACACTTCATAACCAGCCTTAGAAAATAAAAATTTTGTAAAGGAATTGGCTTTGTAACGATTTACCTGTTTTAAGAAGTCAAATGTACTTTTAACAATTACGTACTGTTTTTTTGAAGCAATACTTTTTTGTCCAAAAGAAGACGGACTCAAAAAAATAAGCATTAGAAAAAAGAAAATCTGTCTCATATTTAGTCTATTACAATATTAAATCCAAAATTAAAAGCAATGGAATTAGCAGTGGATACATCAGCTACACCTAATAGGTTATCTAAACCTCCAAACACACTCAATTTTCCAAGCTGAAGTGATGTTGCGGCACCAAAAATTATAGAAGAATAGTCATTTATAGTATGTGTAAACTTTGTATGTATTTTTTTGGAAAGAGAAGCCTCATAGAAACTGGTAAAAGAGAATTGTGGTTTTATTGGTCTCATAATATTATGAATCTGAAAACCTATAGCGTTATAATAGTATTGTTTATGAGTTTTTGAATAACAAGTTTTATCTCGTTTTTCACCAAAACTATATTTAAGAGCTGCATTGATTTTCATTGGCCTCCAAGATGTATAGGCTTCCTGTGTTTCTTCAGTGATCACTCTATCTCTAAAATCTTGTTCAACTTGTTGCCAGTAATTACTTAGACTAGAAGCATCATATTCAAAATTTAAACCATCTAGAACATAATTACCATCAATATTAAAGTTTTTAGTGTTTTTTGAATGCCTAATGAAACCAATATCTAGTAGGCTGGCAGTAAATTCAAGTTGTGATGTAAAATGGTAAGTAAGACCAAAGTCTAGCCCTAACCCCATATTACTACCTAAGAAAGTTTTTGAAAAATATTCACCTGGTGAATCAATAAACTCATCATCAGAATCTACTATTCCAGAAGTTCTAACTTGTCCGTTTAAATTATTTAAGGATTGACGAATGATATTCTCATTGCTCGTCGATGAACTAAAAGTTCCAGAATTATTAAGGGATTCGATATTTATACTCGAGGAATAAATTTTAACTCTAGCTCCTACATTAAGTTTCTCGTTAATTTTTTTTGAAATTCCTGCATGTAAAACACCAAGAAAATCTCCTTTCAAAGACACTTGAGATAAAGAAAAGCTTCGATTTAAAAAGGGTTCATTTCCATAATAAAATAATTCTATAAAATCTTTGGGCGCATAGCCAATAAAATCTAGCTCTTCGTAAAAACCAAAACTTAGGTACGTTTTTTTATTTAATCTAAAGCCAACATTTAAAATATCAATTTTAGTATTAAAACTCATATAATCTGTTGAATTAATTTTATTCAACACTTCTTCAAATCTGGTTTTAAAAGCTCTAGAATCATTGGAAAACAGGTCATTCAGATTAAATCCAGTAAGTCCAATATCAAAAGAAAAGTCAGATAACATCGGAATCCCATAATGACTTCTAAAATTAGTTTCTGCACCAGGATTTAATAGTAATGTTTGAGGTGACTCCCCGAAGGAAAAGGCTAATTTCTGTTGAGATTTTAATGAGACAACAGAAATTAAAAATAGGATTAAAACTAGTTTATTCATTTTATTTTAAAGACTTAAATGTAAAGTTGTAGTGGATTTGAACTTTATTATTTGGTAAATATTTGGATCTATTTGTGAAGATGATGGGTCTAATTTCACTTCAACTCTAACTTTTCTCGAACTTAAAAATAATGGTAAAGATGAAATTTCAATAGAATCTGATGCTACATAATTTAAATCTTGAGAACCTATAGTAAAACTAGGAATAGTTCGGGTTATGTTATCATTACCATCAAAAAAAACAATATTAATTTCAAAAGATCTATCAAATCTATTTTCAATTTCAAAATCGAAAACAACTTTAAAAACATCATTTCTGATGGCAGATGATTTAAAAACTTTAAAATCTGAAGTATCTGTAATCATTGGTATTTCAGTATCTGTAGTACTGTTATAAAAATCATCTTGATTCAACTCAAAGTAAATTAAAGGTGCAGTAAGTATTGGATCTGCATTTAAATTAATATCATCAAAATTTAAATTATCTGTACAAGAAATTAAAAAACAAAGACTAAAAATTGTCACTACGTTTTTTATGTAAATATTCATAGGCTTAATAATTGTATCATCTTATTTTTAGGAATTAAAGATATTCTTTTAAATCTAATAGATTGTATATTGAAGTTATATTTTTTGGAACTGAATTTGAATTCTCTGAGTTAAAATGTATGGCTTTAATACCACAATTTAGAGCTCCCTCAATATCAGCTTCAAGGTTGTCTCCAATCATGATACAATTAGAAGTAGTTGTATTCACTTTTTCTAATGCATATTCAAAAACTTTCTTATTTGGTTTTTTAACGCCAACCGATTCTGAAGTAATAATAGCATCGAAAAAATTATAAATACCAGATTTTTTCATTTTTTTAGTCTGAATTTCTTCAAAACCGTTTGTAATAATATGAAGTTGATATTTATTTTGCAAATATTCTAAGATTTCAAAGGTTCCATCAAATAAATGGTTATAGTTTGGAAGTTTGGCAATATATTCATCTGCAAGATGATGTATAACGTCATCTTTAACTGAAAGTTTTAATGCCTCAAAAGTTTCTTTTAATCGTAAATATTTTAGTTCATTTTTAGTCACTTGTTCTTCTCTATACTTTTTCCAATAGCTAAAATTAATTGGAATGTATATTTTCAAAAACGATTCAATATCAACGCTAACATTAGCCGCTGGTAATATTTCTTGAAATGTTAATGCAGAATTTTTTTCAAAATCCCATAGTGTATGATCTAAATCAAAAAAAACATGTTGTATTTTCATAGGGTAAATATAATAATCTAACGTTAAAAATGTTTGAACTTATTATATATTTGATTTTTAAGATTTAACTGTTGAAAAAAAAGCTTCATATATTATTTTTGTGTGGATGGTACCCATCTTCGGTACTTCCTCAAAATGGAGATTTCATAATGAGGCATGCAGAAGCTATAAGTAACAAACACCTAGTTAGTGTATTGCATATTATTTCTAAACCAGGGCTATCAAAATCTAGGTTTGAAGTTGATAAAGCGTCAAATTTACATTCATATATCGCCTACATAAAACCAAGTAAAAATCCCATTTTAAAATTATTTAGGTTTTGGTTGGTATATCAACAACTATTGAAACAAATAGGAAGTTTTGATCTAGTACATCTCAATAAATTATATCCTTTTGGCCTATTTGCCCTGCATTTAAAAAGATTAAAACACCTGCCTTATATCATTTCAGAACATTGGACAGGCTATCATTTAAAGGAACAAAAATCATTGCCTTGGGTTGAACGAGTTTTATCAAAAATAATAACAAAGAATGCGAGTTCAGTTTGCCCTGTAAGTACAGATTTAAAAGATTCAATGTTGAAATCTGGACTAAAAGGAAACTATAGAATAATTCCTAATGTAGTAAATACTCATCTTTTTAAACCGGCAAAAAAAACAACTAAGAAATTCACAATTACACACATATCAAGTCTATTAGATAAGCATAAAAATATATCAGGAATGTTGCGTGTTGCCAAACAACTTGAAAACACTATTGATACTTTTCAATGGAATTTTATTGGTGGAAAAAAAGAAGAATTTAGCAAACTACTAGATGATTTAAACTTCAAAAAAGAAACCATTCATTTCACAGATCATTTAAGTCACGAACAAATTCCGAAACAATTGACCCAATCAGATGTGTTTGTGCTTTTTAGTAATTATGAAAATTTACCTTGTGTTATTTTGGAGGCATTCTCATGTGGAGTTCCAGTAATTTCATCAAATGTTGGAGGTATTAATGAGTTTTTTCCTGAGGATTTTGGATTTTTAATTGAACAAAATAATGAAGATCAACTTTTGCAAAAAATTATTGAGATATACAACAACCCCATGTCAAGAAGCAAAAAAATGCATCAGTTTGCAAATGATAATTTTAGTTCAGAAATAATTTGTGATTCCTTTTCTAAACTTTACCTTCAAGCCATAAACAAATAAATTTGACACAAATTAAAGAATATATTAATGGTTTTATAAATAGATCTGGGACCTATGTTCTTTTTTCTACATTGGCCTCTAGAGTACTTTCATTTATAGGTTCTTGGATTGCGCTGCAATTAATAGAAGCCAAGGAATTGGGTGTTATTCTATTTGCATATGGTATTATTCAATTTATAATCCCAATTGGTGGCTTTGGATTGCATCAAAGTTTGATTAGATACGGTGCTTTATTAGCATCTGAAAATGAAAAACAACAACTGTTTAGTTATGTGCTTCATAAAGGAGTTGTAGCCTCCATCGCAATCATTTTGGCTGTAGTTGGAATCGGGTATTTTATCCCTTTTCAGTTTGACAAAACCTATACTTACATTTCAATTTTATCATTCAGTATTTTGACTGTATTTATTCTTGAAATTATCAAAATACAATTTAGGTTACAACATAAAAATCGCTTGTATGCGCTTACAGAATTTTGGTATAGTTTACTTCTTATGGGTTTGATTTTTGGTTTGAGTTTCCAATATCAAGGCATGGGTTATGTCATTGCTTTAATTCTTTCACCACTGCTTACAGCATTGTTTTTTATCAAAAAACTAAAGGTAAAACTACGTGTAAAAAATAACCTTGAAATTACAAACCTCTCTTTTTGGAAATATGGTTTTTTTGGTGGATTATCAAGTTTAGTTACCCAACTACTTATACTTATTGATATCATTTTGATTGGCTATCTAATAGATGACCCAGTTGCGGTAACACACTATCGTTATGTTTCTATCATACCTTTTAGCCTTCTGTTTTTACCTCGAGTATTTATCACCACAGATTTTGTCACTTTAACCGAAAAAATTCATCAGAAAGATTATATCAATAAATACATCAAGAATTATATGGTGTTTTTTGGAGTTGTAAGTATTCTTCTCGTTCTTTTTAGTTACATCTTTGTAGAACAAATTCTTAATATTTTTGGAGAAGAGTATACGAACTATGCAGATAGTTTCTTGATTTTAATTCTGGGGATTACTGGCATCTATATCTTTCGAGGATTATTTGGAAATCTATTATCCTCTATTGGTAAAATAAAGTTCAATTATTACATCATATCTATCGCAATTCTAATCAATATTATTAGTAATTATTATTTAATTCCTACCTATGGAATTAAAGGAGCAGCGATCACCTCTGCAATTTTAATGTGGTTCACCGGGGTTTTTTCTTGGTTGAGTTTCCTTTATTTCTATAAAAAAAATCGTTATGAATAAGATTCGAAAACTTATAGGAGGTCTTGGTTTATTATTTAAAAACCCGAGTCTCATCAATCTGATTACGGATAGTGAATTCTATTGGAAAAACTACTTGAATAAGTATCAAAACAACCTGTTACAACTTCAAACAGTCGATATTTCAAAGCTCATTGAAAATCCCTCAGAGTTAAATCATTATGCGTTTTTAGGTGGAGGATCTTTACCAACAGATATTATCTTATTAAAATCATTGTCTAAAAAAATACCCAAGTGCTCATATTTTGAAATTGGCACATGGCGAGGTGAAAGTGTTATCAACGTTTCTGAGACTGCTAAAGAATGTTTTACCCTCAATTTATCTGAAGAAGATATTTTGGCCGAGGGGCTTCCTCAAAAATATGCAGACCTTCATGGAATTTTATCTAAAGAAAGAAAAAATATTACCCATCTTTTTGGAAATACTTTGACTTATGATTTTGGTGCATTAGGTAAAAAGTTTGATCTTATTTTTATCGATGGAAATCACAAATACGAATTTGTGAAAAATGATACTGAAAAAGTATTCTCTCATTTAGTTCACAAAGAATCTGTTGTTGTTTGGCATGATTATGCATCAAATCCAGAAAAAGTACGTTTCGATGTATTGGCAGGAATTTTAGATGGTCTACCAAAAGAGAAACATGCAAACTTATATCATGTTTCTAACTCATTATGTGCTATTTATTATCCTGAAGAACTAGAGAGTAAATCTATCGATTTCCCAATTCAGCCCAACAAACTGTTTACTGTAAAAATACAGGCTAAAGAAATTTAGGGCGTTTCATCAACATTGGATATGTCTTTTCTTGAGCTCCAAAACTAAAAAAATACTTGGCTACTGATTGCATAGACGATCCTCCAAAACTAAACGTTTTATATGCATTTACATAGCGCTTAATGGCTTGGTCTATCAAAAATGTATTTGCTCCATTTTTTCGATTAGAAAAATCTGTTGAAGAGCACAAAATCGTTGAAGTCTCTTGATATTTTAAGAAGAATGCAGCAGCAACCAACTTTTCACCTTGATATACAAAACACAGTTCTCCACAATCTTTCATTAAACAAAAATTAATTAAAGTTTCTAAATTTTGATAATCTTGTTCTTTTATTTCAGGGGTTCTCTTTCCAACATTATTTTGAAAAAGAGTAATGAGATCAAAAGGGCTTCCACCCCATTCTATTCTTAACTCAGATTTTTCGGCTCTTTTTAAATCTTTTTTACGATCACTTTGATACCCTTTTTTAATATTGTCATATCCTGTAGTTAACTCTAATTCTTGAAATTGTTTTTCAAGAAAATTTGAATTCTCTGTATCAAATAAATTCTTGACGTTTAATCGAAGTTCAATAAATCGAAATCTTTTTTGAATTACTGAAATAAAATCAGATTGAATATAATCACGCTTTGAAAAAATCCCCAATTGCAAAATCCAAAGCGGAGGGTGAACATATTGAATCAGATACTTCTTTCTAAAAGGAACTGGCATTACCGCCTCGTAATCATTTAAGACCAGAACAGCCCATTGATCACATACCACATCTAAATACCATGAGAACGCATAAATTTTAGACTGAAGTGAAGTGTCTATACATAGGTTGTATTTCTCTTCATCTAAATGTTCTCTGTGAATGTATTTAATTGACATGGGTGTGAATTAATTTTTGCATCTTATCATAGACTTTTTCCCATCCATTCCATCGAAGGTATCCACTGAGACTCTCATTATGAAATAATGTAATAAAAGTTCCATTAACATTCATCACCTCATTCAATAAATCTTTAGTTCTTCCTAAAGACTGTTTAGGAGTTAATCCCATATAATCGTTTAAAGTGGTATCCATTAATGCAAAGGGATGAATAAGCAAGGGCGTTTGTATTTCAAAATCCAAATCAAAAAAATGAAAGGGAATGGAGGTACTCGCTCTAAATCCAACATGACTCGCATAGCCCATAGAGTAATCTTCTTCAATCTCTAAATCTATCAGGTTCTGATAGGTTTCAGGTAAACTAAACCGTAAAAAATGTTGTCTAGAAATGGTTGTGGGTATATTTGTAATCGATTCTAAGCGATCTTTTTCTTTTTTTAACATTACACTATTCTTCATTGTATAATAAGAAGGATGAAGTCCAACACTAGCATAATCAGCAATATGCTTAATTAGTAATCTAAATTGTCTTTTGGTGGCAGACACATTGGTGTCAAAAGTGGTATAATCTGCAATAAGAAAGAAAAAAATTACTTTGACATCATAGGTTTTACTCAAAGTTAATATTTTCTCGAATGTATTATAGGGGTCTTTTCTAATTCTTAAAAGCACCAATACTCTACTCCAAAAACTTCTTATTTGTAACTTAAAAAAATCTGATATAAAAGCCCCAAAGGTTCGAACAAAGCTTTTATACTTATAGGCAAAAGCATTATCTACATCTATGGTTGAAATATAGCGAAATTCTCGATCTGGAAAATGATATTCTGGAAAACGTAATTTTAGAATAGTTTTTAGTTTTACCACCCATATATCTACAACAGGTTTTTCTAAAAATTTAAAATTATAGGCTAAGCTTTGCTCTGCTGTAAATCTTTCATGAATATCTCTTACATGAGGTAAATACTCCTCATATCTTGAAATCAAATAAAAACTTGCTGCAAAAATATCAAATGGTATACTAGAATGAGGTCCTGCATTAAAAAAACAGGGGGTGTCGTCCCATGATGAAAGGGTTATTTCTAAATCATTTATACCTTGTTCAAACAACAACTCGTTACTTTTTACAAAGAATTCTTTTCCTAAAGGAACCTTTGTGTAACTCATTTTTGGCCCATTATGAGCAACAAAATCCTCAACCTTTGTTGTAAAAGATACTGGAACAAGCAGGACTCGAGTAAAAATATGCTTAAAGATATACCGAACTCTTGGGGTAATCTTATGCGTATAGACTAGTATCAAAACTAAAAAAGAGGTTTAAATTTCACCATTATCGGCAAAGCTAAAATAAGACTTTTCAGTAATTATTAAATGATCTAAGAGTTTAATATCTAAACTTAGCCCTCCATCTTTAATTTTCTTAGTAATCTCTTTATCTTCCCTACTTGGATTTAGTGAGCCAGATGGGTGATTATGGCAAATAATAATAGCCACAGCTGATATTTCAATTGCTTTTTTAAATAAAAGTCTGACATCTACCAATGTTGCCGTTATCCCACCTTTGCTCAATTGATGTTTAGAAAGTACTTCGTTTGAATTATTTAAATAAAGTACCCAAAACTCTTCATGGGCTAACACTCCAATAAGAGGTTGCATCATAGAAAACACCTCTTGGCTACTATTAATTTTAGGTCTTTGTACAAAAGCCTCTAGCTGCCTTCGCTTTCCGAGTTCTAAGGCTGTTACAATGGCTATGGCTTTTGCAGGACCAATCCCATGAAATGTTGTTAATTTTTTTAACGAAAGCTTAGCCAATTCATGAATATTATACTGCACAGATTCTAATATCCTTTTAGACAAATCTACAGCACTTTCTTTTTTATTTCCTGAACTAATTAATATCGCAAGAAGTTCTGCAGAACTAAGAACTGAAGCTCCTTTACTCATTAATTTTTCTCTGGGTCTATCATCTATAGCCCATGATTTAATGGTTAATTTTTTCATTTAGCAACTTTTTCCTTAAAGATACAAAACAAGTTTAAACTAGTTTAAAATGAATATCGATGGCTAATATGGGTTACACTATATTAAGTTTTATATCTTTGTATGATATTTCTTACGATTTATGAAAATTATTATTGCAGGTGCCGGAGACGTTGGGTTTCATTTAGCAAAGCTATTATCGTACGAATCACAAGATACGTACGTGATAGATTTTGATGGAGAAAAGCTAAATTACATCAACAACCACTTGGATGTCATCACCAAAAAAGGAGATGCTACGTCAATAAAATTATTGAAAGAAATTGGAGTAGAATCTACAGATATATTATTGGCTGTTACAGAGTCTCAAAATACTAATTTTACCATTTCAGTCATTGGAAAATCTTTAGGTGTCAAAAAAACTATAGCTAGAATAGACAATCCTGAGTTCCTCAACAATGATCATATTGATTTTAAGAAATTTGGATTAGACTATATAATTTCACCTGAAGAACTCGCTGCAGATGAAATTAAAATGCTATTAAACCAATCTTCATTTAATGATACTGTAACTTTTGAAAATGGTTTGTTTAATGTCATGGGTACTACCCTAGATTACAAATCTCCTCTCTTAAATACTACTGTAAAAGAAGCTAGAGAAACCTTTTCAACTGTTGATTTTATTATCATAGCCATTAAACGTGAAGGCGTATCACAAACCATTATACCAAGAGGAGACACTGAATTTAAATTAAATGATCAAGTGTATTTTTCTGTTCCTCACTACAGCGTAGATAAACTTTATCCAATTGTAGGAAAAGAGCATTTAACCATAAAGAATGTGATGATTTTAGGAGGTAGCTCTATTGGATCTAAAACCGCCAGAAACCTTTGTAATGAAAACTTCAAAGTAACACTTATAGAAAAACAACGAGAAAAGTCAATGCTATTGGCTGAGGAGTTAAACGAAACACTTATCATAAATGGCGATGGAAGAGATATTGAATTATTAGAGGAAGAAAATATTAGAGAAATGGATGCTTTTGTTGCGGTAACAGGAGATTCTGAAACCAACATCATGTCTTGTCTCGTAGCAAAGTCTAAGGGGGTTAAAAAAACCATTGCTTTGGTAGAGAATATGGATTATATCAATATTTCTCAAACCATAGGAATCAATACACTTATTAATAAAAAATTAATTGCTGCTAGCAGCATCTTTAAGCATATCAGGAAAGGGGAAATCCTAGCTTTAGCCAATCTTCATAATATAGATGCTGAAGTTTTTGAATTTGAGGTTTTATCGGGTGCCAAAGTAACTAAAAAGGTCATCAAAGAATTAAATTTCCCTAGAGATGCTGTTTTTGGAGGCATCATTAGAGACGGTAAAGCATTAATTTCAGATGGTGATTTTCAGGTACTTAGCGGAGACAAAGTCATTGTTTTTTGTTTACCTGAAGCCATTCATATTGTAGAAGACTTATTCCGATAGCGATGGGAAGTCTTAATCTTAAAATAATTTACAGATTTTTAGGACTCACTGCAGTTCTTAATGGGGTCTTTATGTTTATTGCTATTCCTTTTAGCATGTATCATCAAGAGGCAGCTCAGATGGGGATCTTAAATGCTGGAATTATTACAGTATTTATTGGTTTAATTCTTTATTTTTTTAACAAACCTAGCTCAACTACCATCCATAAAAAAGAAGGGTACCTAATTGTAACTTTAGGATGGCTTACCTTATCGTTTACAGGAATGCTTCCTTATTTATTTACAGGAACAATTCCATCGATAACTAATGCTTTTTTTGAAACATTATCTGGATACTCTACCACAGGGTCTTCTATTTTAACAGATATTGAATCTATGCCAAAAGGAATTTTATTTTGGAGAAGTGCTACCCATTGGATTGGAGGTATGGGAATTATAGTTTTAACCATTGCAATTCTTCCGCTTTTAGGTATTGGAGGCATGCAATTATTTATGGCAGAAGCACCAGGACCATCTGCAGACAAATTACACCCCAGAATTACCGATACAGCAAAACGTCTTTGGTTAATTTACGTTACCCTTACTTTTGCAGAATTCTTTCTTCTTAAGGTTGCTGGTATGAGCTGGTTTGATGCGATTAATCATGCCATGGCCACCGTGAGTACAGGTGGTTTTTCTACAAAAAATGCTAGTTTATCGTATTGGAATGCCATGCCTTTAGTACAGTATATTATTATCTTTTTTATGTTTATTGCAGGTACCAACTTTGTACTCACCTATTTTGCTCTAAAAGGAAAGGTTCGTAAAGTGGTACAAAGCGAAGAATTTAGATATTACTTTTTTGGTATTGTAGGAATTACAAGTATTGTAGCTGTAATTATTTTATTTTTCCAAGACGAAACCTTACAAACTACCATTGCACATCCAGCAGTTTTTGGAGCCACAGAAAGTGCCATTAGACATGCCCTTTTTCAAGTTACCTCTATCATTACAACCACTGGGTTTGTAAGCTCAGATTTTACCATGTGGAGTTACTTTGCTACAGGAATTTTCTTTGCTCTGTTTTTTGTTGGAGGTTCTGCGGGGTCTACCAGTGGAGGTATTAAGATTGTGAGACATATTGTGATGTTAAAGAATAGTTTTTTAGAATTTAAAAAAACTTTACACCCAAGTGCTATTATACCGGTTCGATACAATGAAAAAGCAGTGAGTCAAACCATTGTGTTTAACATTCTTTCTTTCTTTGTAATTTACATGCTTATTTTCATGATTTCCTCAGTAGTGCTAACATTTTTAGGCTTAGATTTTACCTCAGCTCTAGGGGCTGCTGCCTCTTCTTTAGGAAATATTGGACCTGCAATTGGCTCTGTGAGTCCTGTAGATAATTTTGCACATTTGTCTGCTGGTGCAAAATGGTTTTGTTCTTTTCTAATGTTAATTGGACGATTAGAATTATTTACCGTTCTTATTTTATTTACGCCATTTTTTTGGAGGAAAAATTAAGAATTTTATAATTGTTTTATAAAACAAATATTATCTAAACATAGGTTCATCTATTTTTTGTAGTTTTAGGTTTTAAAATTTAAAACTATGAAACAAAAATATTTTTTAAAAAAAATCTTTTTATTACTTCTCTTTATTACCTCTATTACTAACAGTCAAGTAATTAATGATAATTTTGAAGATGGTGATATAACTGGCTGGACTGAAGGTACTTCTAGTGACTGGACAAATTCTACTAGCTCTCCCATAACAGGCTCTCGATCTCTAAAACATAACCTATCAAGTGTTTCCGGTGAAAGTTACATATATCACGATATTTCATCGCTAGATTTATTAACTCAAAATATTTCATGGCAATTTAATTTGGCGAATGGATCATGGGACCCTTCTGGTTCAAATAGATTTTGGGTGTATCTAACCGCAAATGAAACAGATTTAAGTTCGTCTACCGTAGACGGTTATGCTGTGGGTGTAAATTTATCCGGCTCGTCTGACATTCTTACCTTATGGAAAGTTACCGATGGATCTGGAGCTGCTATCGTAAGCTCTTCATTCAATTGGGGTTCTAGTGATACAGTAGGCATAAAAGTGACCAGAAGCACCTCAGGTGAGTGGGAGTTACTTTTTGACTCTAATGGTGGGTTTGATTCTTTAGTCTCTGCAGGAACTGCAACCAATACAGATTACACACACGATGCTTATTTTGGTTTGTTTTTTGACTTCACTTCATCTAGAGCTGGAAAACTTAAAATGGATGATGTAACCGTAGAAGGTACTGCTCCTAGTTCTGACCCCTCAATAACCTTTGATTCTTCCTCAAGTTCAGAAACTGAGACAGATGCGACGTTTAACACTAGTATTCCTGTAACATTATCTAACTATAATGCTGATGTTACCGTTAGCGTTACTGTAGATGGTTCGAGTACAGCAGAGGCAGGAGATTATACCCTAAACACATCATCATTAGCATTTAGTTCTAATGGTACACAAAATATTTCACTCGATATCAATAACGACGCTGACAGTGATGGCGAAACCGTAATTTTAAATATTACTGTATCATCAGGTACAGCAGACTTGGGAGTAAGTTCTCATACTGTTACAATAACAGATGATGATTTGCCTTCAGCAAATATATCGTACAATGAAGGTTTTTCTGATTGTAGTACCCATGACTGGACAGTAGCAACTGTAGGTTCAGAAACTGAGTGGATTTGTGGTAGTGGTTATTTTGAAGCCAATGCATTTGGGTCTTCTGGAACAGCTGATGATTACTTAATTAGTCCATCATTTAACATGGACACACAAACTAATGAAATTTTAAGTTTTAATAGTCTAACCCAATTCGCAGACACTAGTCCACAAATTTCACTTTTGTATACAACAAACTACACTGGAGATCCATCAACTACCACTTGGGTAAGTTCTTTAAGTCCCACCTGGCCAGGAAGTGATTCTAATGTAAGTACGAGTTCAGGAAATATTGATATATCTAGTATTTCAGGTACTGCAGTCCATTTTGCATTTCGATATACCTCAACGGGTACTGAAAGTGGATCTACTGAAAAATGGAGAATTGACGATATATCCATTGGTGGTACACTTTCTGTAACCGATGATCAAACAATAGCTTCAGATATTAATTTAGATGTTGATATCAGTAGTTCAGGATCATTAACTCTGAACAGTAATTCAGATATTAATGGAGATGTAACTATTGCAGATGGAGGTGAATTAACATTAAATGGTACAGGAACTATTTCAGGTAGTGTAACTATATCAAACGGTGGTTCTTTAATTGCTACTGATGGATCGGTTACCGGAAACATCACCTACAACAGAACCCTAGCCACCACTAACTGGTATTTAATTTCATCACCAGTTGAGGGGCAAGATATTGATACTTTTGTTGCCGCAGAAGGTTTAGCTTCAGGTACTAATGGATCTAATTTAGGGTTAAGTGATTACAATAATACTACTCCAGGATGGGAATACTACCAAAATGGAGCCTCTGGAACTGGAAACTTTACATCGGGAGATGGAAGATCAATCAAATTAGCCTCTACTGGAGATGTATCATTCACTGGTACTATCAACACTTCTGATGTTACCGTAGCTATGACTTCAAACTCAAATGGATTTAATTTGGTAGGAAATCCTTATCCCTCATATGTAGCAGGAAATGAAAACGCAGATGGAACGAATAATATACTTACAATCAACTCAGCAAACTTAACAGAGAATACTTTGTGGTTTTGGAACCAAAGTACAGGTTCTTATAATCAGATTAATCAGGCTTCTACTGCTTTTCAAATAGCGCCAGCTCAAGGCTTCTTCGTGAGCGCAACAGGAAGTGTAAATCTTAGTATTACAGAAGCCATGCAATCGCATCAAGGAACAGATTCTTTCCAAAGACTTACAACAAGACCAGAGATAGCATTATCTCTATCTAATGGTACAGCGATAAGAAATGCCGACATCTATTATATTGAAGGAACAACCACCGGTTGGGATAATGGCTATGACAGTTCAATATTTGGTGGTGTTTCCAATGAATTTGCTATTTACACTCATGCTGTTGCCAATGGAAACGGTAGAGATTTAGGAATTCAATCTTTACCTCCCAACAACTATGAAAACATGGTGGTTCCTGTAGGGATTAACGCTGAAGCTGGAACATCCATTTCCATAGACGCAGCTACAAACAACTTCCCTTCTGGTATCAACATTTATCTAGAAGACAAACAAGACAATAGTTTTACTTTGTTAGAAGCAGATTCAAACTTTAGTTTTACACCAGAGAATAATCTTTCAGGTATTGGACGTTTTTACTTGCATACCACATCCGGAGTTTTAAGTGCCGATGATTTTGACACAAACAAGAACATAAGTATCTATACCTCTAGTAATGATAACCTGAGAATTGTTGGTGTACAAAATGGAACAGCTACTGTTCGGTTGTATAATATTCTCGGTAAAGAGATGTTAAAAACCTCTTTTGAAGGAAACGGTGTCAACGACATTAATTTGAACACCATTCCTATGGGTATTTATATTGTAAAACTTACTACAGAAAACGGGGTGCTAAACAGAAAAATAATCATTCAATAACAGAAATCTTTTACAACATGGAACATCAAAAAAACACAAAAAAAGAAGAGATTTCAAGAAAAGAGGCTCTTAAAAAAATTGGAAATTATGGTAAGTATGCAGCCTTAACTGCTATTGGAACCTATACGATTCTTAGTCCTAAAAAAGCGCAAGCATCAAGCCCTACAGATCCTGGAACTGATTTCCGTGTTAATTCTGGAGCACTAGAAAAGATCATAGACCAACAAAGTGAAGATATGTATGAAGGAATTGGAGATATGTATGATTAATATTTAACTCTGGTATTAAAATAAAGAATAGGAACACCCCACTTTCAATGGTTTTGAAAGTGGGGTGTTTCTATTTAATTATACCTAACAATTAGAATCTGTTGTTATCATTTTTATGCACTTCTAAAAGACCTAAAGTTTTTAATAAGAATTTATATAAAAAATTTTGGGTATTTATGAAAAATACTTAGTTTTGCGTAAAACCCCTAAAAAATGAAATCTAAGAATCCTATAAAGGATAATGTTTCTAATGAATTTACAATAACTCGTAAAGAAGCGTTAAAAAAAATTGGTGAATATGGTAAGTATACTGCATTAACAGCCATTGGAACCTTTATCATTTTACATCCAAAAAAAGCTCAAGCAACAAGTGTAATTAATAATGATGATAACAATGGTCTTATTTCACCCGGAGCTAATGGGTTTTTTGATTAACTTTAATTCATTTAATTTTTGCATGAATTTCTCTCAAAAGCTGTAGAAGACAAATCAATTGTTTGGTTCAAAGCCTCCAACAACTACATCATCCTTGAAGAAATTGCAGCCCACCTTGTTCATCAAATTTTAGAAAACAAGACTCCTCAAAAAATAGCTACAAAATTAGCTGAAAAATTAACCATTTCTGAACAAGAAGCCATAAAAGCTGTTCATGATTTAAACAATCGAATTGTAATCCCCAATACCACTAAAACTACCGAAGAGCATACAAGTAAATCTAAATATGGACTGCCTAGTAGCTTTGCCTTCAAAAAACACTACCATATTCATAACAAGGTTTTTAAAGTTGAATTTGCAAATGAATTTCAACTTTCATTACTTCATCCAAAATTTGCACATCTAGAAACTCAAGAAACTTCAAAAATTGAGCATACTTTTCAAGTATTTAATGCTAATCATCTGATCCATTTGGTTCTGGATGGTGAATGTATTGGGTCTTGGGAAGCTAAAAATGTACATTATTTTCAAGGGAAATTTTCGATGAAAATAATAGAGTGTATTTATACTAAAAGTGAAGCCGAATGGATGGGCGTTTTTCATGCTTCAGCAATTAATTATAATGATGAAAATATCTTAATCTTAGGAGACTCTGGGAATGGAAAAAGCACCTCACTCGCCCTACTTCAAGCTCAAGGTTTTCAGTGCATTGCTGATGACTTTGTGCCGATTGATCAAGCACAGGATGTATATTCATTTCCTGCAGGAATTTCTATAAAAAAGAATGCGTTACCTGTATTATTAGAAGAGTATCCAGAATTAGAAACCTCTGCCGAGTATCATTATGAAAGACTCAATAAAACGGTGCGCTACTTACCTCCTCGGAAAATAGACTATTCAAAAGCAGCGCCTTGTAAAGCCCTTGTCTTTATAAAATATGACGCAACCATTGACTTTGAGATTTCCAAAATATCGAAGCTAAAAGCTTTTGAACATTTAGTACCAGATTCATGGATCTCTTCAAACTCAAAAAATGCAGCTTCCTTTTTAGACTGGTTTGAAAAAATGCCTTGCTACCAACTCACCTATTCGAACAATGAATTGATGTATAGCACAATAAAACGTATTTTTGAAGATGACCTATAAAGAAACCTTGTTTTTTGTAGCCAAGTGTTTGACCATTAACCATGAAACACACAATAGAAGTATTGTTGAAGAAATACTACAATCCAATACGGTAGATTGGGATGAAGTGGTAAAACTAAGCACTGCGCATTTTGTATTTCCAGCCTTGTATTGCAATCTAAAAAGAGCCTCTTTTTTATCCTATTTACCTGAGGATTTAGTGGACTATATGAAATACATCACAGAGCTAAACCGTGAGCGAAATGAAGAGATCATAGCACAAGCTAAGGAGTTAAACACCTTATTACTTGAACACAACATTACTGCAATTTTTATCAAAGGGACTGGAAACCTTCTGGAAGGACTGTATGAGGATATTGCGGAAAGAATGGTTGGGGATATTGATTTTTTATTTTCTCCTGAAGACTATCCGAGGGCAATTGAAATTTTAGAGGACATGGATTTTACAATTAATCATAAAATTGATGAATTATTATCCAGAAAAAAAAGACATTACCCCAGGCTTATACATAAAAATAAAATTTCGAGTATTGAAATACATCATTCGCTTATAAGAGAAAAGTTCAGACATGAATTCAATTACCATTATATTAATTCCAATATCCAACTAATACAAGACGTTTCGATTTTAAGTTTTGAAAATCAATTGTCATTATCAATAATTGCCTCACAAATCAATGATTTTGGGTTTGAATATAAAAATTTAGCCTTAAGAAATGCCTATGATGTGTTTCTATTATCCAAAAAAACTACAGCCAAAAATGCATTTTTAAAATTTAATACCTTACAACACCCTCTAAATTGTTTTTTAGCCATTTGTTTTGAAGTGTTTAACAAGCCTCAAACGCTTAAATATACTTCTTCAAGAAGAATAGAAAAATATCTAGTTGTATTTAATCAATATCTAAATAACAGAGATTTATATATAAATAATTATAAAAAAATTATCATAAGAAGAGCTATTTTTAATCGATTTACAATTATATATAAATCTTTTTTCTACAAAGAATATAGATTATGGATACTTAATTTAATAACCGACAAAAACTGGCGCAAGGAAAAACTAATTCAATTGGGGTTAAAGAAACCCTAAACCAAGTCCTTTACCTCATCAAAGTCTAAGCCTCCATAATTTCCAGAGCTCATTAATACTACTGCGGTTTGTTCTAAATTTTGACTAAATAAAAACGCTTTAAATTCGGCTGGATTGGTAAACATCATTAAATCCTCTCTACCAAAAGCTGCTCCAATTTGTGCGGTTGTTACTTCATCGAGCTGTTTAATTTTTACTGCATGCGGTGAATAGAATACCACTGCTTTGTCTGCTTGATCTAGTGCTCCTTTATATTCACTCAAAAATTCAGCATTTAAACTACTATAGGTATGTAATTCTAAACAGGCGATCACCTCTCGTTGCGCATATTGCTTTTTTACGGCTTCAGTGGTGGCTTTTACTTTACTCGGGCTATGCGCAAAATCTTTAAAAATAACCGTTTGTTTATTCTCTGCAATTTTTTCTAAACGCTTACTCGCCCCTTTAAATGAGGCAATGGCTTCATAAAAATCGTCTTCATCGATACCCATATGCTGGCAAATCCATTTGGCACCTGCCAAGTTTTGTAAGTTATGATCACCAAAAATCTCCAAAGGCATCATCCCATCTGGAGTATCTATAGCTGTAATCCCATCTTCAATTTCATAGCTTGGTGTGCTGTACGGATATTTTTTAATGGTATGAGTAGAGCTTTCCACAACTTCTTTGACAATAGCATCTTCTTCATTATAGACCATAATTCCTCCATTGGTTAAGGAGTCTGTAAAAATTCTAAACTGCTCTATATAGCCTTCAAAAGTTGGAAATACGTTAATATGATCCCAAGCAATACCACTTAACAAAGCAATATTGGGTTTGTATAAATGAAATTTTGGCCTTCTGTCTATCGGAGAACTTAAATATTCATCGCCCTCCAATACCATAAACTCATTTTCTTGGGTAAGGTGTACCATCGTTTCAAAACCCTCCAGTTGTGCTCCTACCATATAATCTACTTCCCTATCATGATAAGCCAGTACATGAAGTATCATTGAGGTTATGGTGGTTTTCCCGTGAGATCCACCTATAACTACCCTAGTTTTGTCTTTAGATTGTTCGTATAAGAACTCAGGGTAAGAATAGATTTTTAAGCCCATATCTTGAGCTTGCAACAATTCTGGGTTGTCTTCCTTGGCATGCATCCCTAATATAATAACATCTAAATCTTGCGTGATTTTTTCTGGAAACCAACCAAAAGCTTTGGGTAAAAGCCCTTTATTTTCTAAACGCGATTTAGAGGGGTCATGAATGGTATCATCACTTCCTGTAACGTGATATCCTTTGTTGTGTAATGCAATGGCTAAATTGTGCATGGCACTACCTCCTATAGCGATAAAATGAATGTTCATTTAATATGGTCTAATTAATTATTTTTTTCTTTCTTCTAAAACAACTCGAGTTGGGGTATCTTCCCCAGAGATGATGCTTTGGGTTCCAACAGCTACTGCTTGAATGGTTTGTGTGATCACAGCAATATCTAAGGTTTCTACTTCATCTGAAACTTGATGATAATCTTTATCTACATCTATGGGGGTTGTAGAAAACGTATGTGAGGGCACCCCTAAACGTGCCAAAGAGGCGTTGTCTGATCTAAAAAATAAATTAAATTTTTTGTAGGGGTCTGGAAATAACTGATAGCCTGTACCCACCAAATTCTTTTGAATTATTTTTCCAAAATCTGAGCGTTCAAAACCAGTTAACCATGCGGTATTTGGTCCAAAACTTGGGGTTTTACCAATCATTTCTAAGTTAATTCCTGCAACAAATTTGCTAGCGTCTATTCCTTTACCAAAATGCGTAGAGCCTATTAAACCCATCTCTTCAGCGGTAAAAGCTGCAAAAACAAGGGTTCTTTCATTGCCAACTTTTTTAAAATGTTCTGCCAGGGCTAGAATTCCTGTGACCCCAGAAGCATCGTCATTTGCTCCGTTGTAGATACTATCTAACACCCCTTCTTTTGATCGAATGCCCAAATGGTCATAGTGTGCAGAGATGATCACAACTTCTTCTTTTTTACCTTTTCCTTCCAGTACACCAATAATATTACTTGAGACAATCTCTTCTTGGGTTCGTCTATTTTTAAACGTGAAGGTTTGTCTATACGATGAAAGGGTATCGTAAATACTTAGACCCAACCGTTCAAATTCAGTTTCAATATACTGTGCAGCACGCTCAATACCAATAGTACCAGCTCTCCTCCCCTGCATCTCATCTGAGGCTAAAGTATATAAGTGATTTCTAACTTGTGTAGAATCGATTAATACTATAGAAGTTACTGTTGGTTTTTTAATTTCATTTTTACAGGAAACCATCCCTATAAACACCAATAACAACATTCCTATTTTTTTCATAAACCTTAAATTATTGAGGGTTAAAGATACCAAACCTCAACAACATTTATTTTGTACTTTTGTTAAAAAATTTAGTCATGGATTTATCATTGGTACCCAACATAAAAAACCTAGATGCGAATAATTTCTTTTTATTGGCAGGACCTTGTGCGATTGAAGGGGAAGATATGGCACTTCGAATTGCAGAAAAGGTGGTGAGCATCACCAATGATTTAAAAATTCCATACGTTTTTAAGGGAAGTTTTAGAAAAGCCAATAGAAGCAGAATAGACAGCTTTACGGGTATTGGAGATGAAAAAGCCTTAAAGATTTTACGTAAAGTTTCTGAAACTTTTGATGTGCCTACGGTAACCGATATTCATGAAGTTTCTGATGCCGAAAAAGCTGCTGAATATGTAGATGTACTTCAGATTCCTGCGTTTTTAGTCCGTCAAACCGATTTGGTGGTTGCCGCCGCAAAAACAGGAAAAGTTGTGAATTTAAAGAAAGGGCAGTTTATGAGCCCAGCTGCGATGAAACACGCAGTTAAAAAAGTACAGGATGCTGGAAACCATCAAGTAATGACTACCGATAGAGGTACCATGTTTGGTTACCAAGATATGATAGTAGATTTTAGAGGAATTCCAGAAATGAGAGCATTTTCTACTACGGTTTTAGACGTAACCCACTCGCTACAACAGCCCAACCAAACTTCTGGAGTTACCGGTGGAAGACCTGAGATGATTGAAACCATTGCCAGAGCTGGTATTGTAAATCATGTAGATGGTTTATTTATAGAAACACATTTTGATCCTGCCAATGCAAAAAGCGACGGCGCAAATATGTTAGATCTTCAGTACTTAGAAAAGTTACTCTCCAATTTAGTAGCGATTAGACAAACCATCAATACCTTATAATCTTTATATGGCTTCAAATAAAAATTTAACCACAAAAACTGCCCAAAATTTTATTTTAAAAGGGTTTAATAGCATTCAAATTGGTTTGTACATACTTATGGGTATATATGTAATTAATGCGTCCATTCTAGGGTTTATTGCCGATAGCAACCCCTTGGGTATGCTGTCTATAGAAATTATAGAAAGCATCTGTATGTTTATGGTAGTGCTGGTTGTATTCTTTTCTATGTTTGCTGTTTTTTTCTCAAGTAGAAGAGCTGCTAGAAAAGCAGGGGTAGCGGTTTGGAATGCCGCATCTAAAAAACAGTTTGGTCTCTATACCATAGCTGTAATTCTGGGGGGGTTCTTATTGTCACTGGCAAAAAACGCCGAAGTGAATTATGCCACTCCATTCTTTTTGGGATATCTAGGGTTGTTAATGGCCTTGTTTAACTCACAACGTAAAAAAGCCTATGATCTTCTTGTGGCTATTTGTTTATTATTGGCCCTAGTGGTATTTATAATTCCAACGTATTGGTACTCCTCACTATTAATTTTGGGTGGAAGTTTCTTTGTGTATGGTATTGCAAATCGAAAATAAGCCTTACTCCTCTCCATTTACATAGCCCTGCAAATACTCATACCTTGGCATGAGTTGCTGTGCATTGGTCATTGCTGCACGCGCTAAAATACCGTCTTTATCTCCATTAAAAAAAGCAGGGATCACATGGGTTAAAAATAATTCTCCAAAACCATCACTGGCATCTTTTGGCAATTCACAAGGTAAATTGTCTACAGCCATCACCGTAATGGCGTCAGAAGAAGTATACGCTACTTCGGTAGAAGTTTCAGGATCATAACCATAAATGGGGTCTGCAATGGTTGAAGCTCTTAGTGTAGAAGCTACTGGCCCATCAATATCACAAGAAATATCAGCCACTAAACGAATGTTAAAGTGCTTATTTTTTGCATCTTCTCTGGTGAATAAATACGGAGAACCGTCACCAAAAAAGTGTCCTGCAATAAAATAATCGGTAACCTTAGCAAAACGCATAAAGTTAGAAATATAAGCTGAGGGGTTGTTGTAAAAATCGCTGTTGGTGAGTACTTGACCATCGATACGTTTGTTATAGTCTAATACATCTATTTTACAATATACAGGTTCAAGAAAACTCTCCGTTAGGTATGCTGAAATAGAAACCGACTTGATGTTCATGGCGTCTAAAATTTCTTTGGCACCTTTGGCTACTTTACCTGATCCTGTTAACAAAATTTTTATCGCAGGAAGGTTTATCGAATTAAGCTCCTCTATTAAGGCAGGTAAATCGGCTAGATGTTCTGCTTTAGGTAATGAGAAACTTTGCGCTTTCATCCCGAAGGCTCTAAACCCATTATAGGCACCTACGAGCCCAGCATAACGCCCAAAACCAATAAGACGATTGCCTCTAGGATCTGTAATGACCTCATGATCGTATAAGGTAATGTTTTTCTCAAGCATTGCTTTAAGCAAGTCTCTATTGTAGGGTTGTTTTTTTATGGTATGACTGAAGAAAAAATATTTTTTATTGGGAATTAGTGCAGCAATAGGCACTTCTTTTACCCCAATGAGCACATCACAATCAGAAAGATTTTCAGTAATCTCAAAACCAGCTTTGGCATAGGCATCGTCAGAAAAAACTCGAATGTCTGAAGATTCTACCACAATGGTAGCCTCCGGAAATTGTTGTTGAAACTCTTGCAGTTTTTGCGGAGAAAACACCACCCTTCTGTCTGGTGGGTTTTTTCGTTCTTTGATGATCCCAAATTTCATACCTATAATTTTCCTCAAAATTAATTGATTTTGATAGGATGCGCAAATGATAAATTGGTTTCATTTTCATACTTTTGCAGAACCTATAGGTTTTAGTAACCTAATCTAGGGGACGACTGGTTTTGACTGCAAGGTCAGTGAGATTGTAAGCATACCGAGGACTGAAATGACTACTCGTAAAAATTATTTCAACCATTTAAACGGCGAAAATAACTACGCTTTAGCTGCTTAATCTGAATTCACAGTAAGATTAGCCTCGGCACACTAGGTGTGCAAGCTTTATGTCCACGAAAAGCCTTGGTTTATGGCGTTTCATTTTTGGGCATCGTAAAAATAAACATAGGAATGTTAGGGCTTTGATAACATTTTGAAACTAAAAAAGCTAAGCTTGTAATGGATTGTTTTTGATCAGCTACAAGACGAAAATTAAACAAAAACTACGTATGTAGAAAGCATTTGAGCTGCTTGTTTGGACCCGAGTTCGATTCTCGGCGTCTCCACCACACGGGACAAACTCATATTTTTTGAGATTTGTCCCTTTTTATTTTCACCTAACTCCTTGTCTATCTGTAAGATATACCTCAACACATCATTGATTCTTGTAGTTCGACATTTTTTTCCGTCAAATTCTATTTTTTCTGGAAAAATCGAACTTATCAACTTCTTTTTATGCGCAATAGCACTGTTAGTATAGGTCTGCTTAAAATTTTCTAAATGTAGAAATGCGTTTTCAATAAGACCCTTATATTCCGAATCTGAGGTATTTAACCCGTTTAGACTTGAAGTGATTTGATCGCGCTGATTTGTATATCGATTTAATGTTTGCCCATATACTTTTGGAGAAATAGTTCCGTCTACTAATAAATCTTGGAGATTTTCAATCCGTTGGTTTGCGGAAGCTAACTCCTTCTCTAACTTTTTTCTTTTCCTCGCTCTGTCTTTTTGATTAACACCAGATAAAGACTTTAAAATCTCTCTATACAGAACTTTTGATTGTTTAGTAAATTGAAAATCATCCAAAATAGATTCAAAAACCGTGTTGACTTTCTTTGCAGAGAATCGTTCTTTTTTACAATGATTACAATGGTAATAAAAATACTTTTTACCCGTACAGCTCTTTGAGGGACTTCCTGTCATTTTCGATTGGCATTTGGAGCATTGTAAGATTCCTCTTAATGGTAGCTCTTCGCGAAGTGTGTTATAAATAGGTCGATTTCTTTTCTTTTGGCGTTCGGACAATTTTTCTTGAACTTGGTAAAATAGTTTCTCAGAAATAATTCCTTGATGAACACCTTCAATCCACTGTTCCTGCTCCTCTCCTTCTTTTGGAACGACTATCTTACCCATATATACAGGGTTTTTTAATAAAAGAGATAAATTATTTCTACTTACTTTAAATCCTTTACTACGTATATCTTCGCGAATCGCTGCTTGTGTTTTCCCTTTTATGATTCCCTTATATGCAAGTTGAATAAATTTAGCCTTTGGGCTGGGCTGAATAATGGGCCTGTTATTTGCATCCCTCCTATTTACATAACCTACAGGTGCCATTCTGCACCAACGACCTGCTTTTAAAGACCCTCTGATACCACCTCGTATCTTTATCGACCTTCTGTCATTATCTATTTCAGGAAATACTAAATTAATAGCGAGCATCGCTTTACTTTCAGGAATACTAAAATCAATGGGTTGTTCAATAGCTTGAACTTCTATTCCCATTTCTTTTAATTGACGAATCATTAAAAATGAATCTGTTACATTCCTGGAAAAGCGGTCCCAAGTGGTGACTAATAAATAATCAATGGTCTTTTTGTTCTTTTTTGCGAATCTCAAAAAGTTTTGAAATTCAGGACGATTGAAGTTTTTAGCGGAGTGGTCTTCTTTATAATGCGCAACAACCTCAATATCCTTGCGTTTGCAATAATTTGTTAGCTGCTCAAATTGAACACCCAAGCTAAACCCTTTGGCTTGTTCGTCACTACTTACTCTTGACATGATTACAGCTCTTTTCATTGCTTAGAATTTTGAAAAGCTTCTAATTGAGCATTGGCAATGAGCTCAAAAAAAGCTTTGATTTGTTGTACTTCTTCGTTTGTTAGTTTTTCTTTTCTGTTTTTATTTAAAATGATTTTGCATTCATATTCTGATAACATGATTTTGATGTATGTACAATTCCTTTGCTTGTTACAATAGGATTGTGACGTATCAATTGATCTGATGTATTCAGTATCATAATTTATATTTCTTTGTGTTTTCAAAATTAACTACACTCCCATCAACTGTTTGAATAATAATGGTTGAATAATCTCTTTTTTGGATGTGTTCCATAATTCGACTTTCGACTGAAACTTTTTTGTTTGTTTTAATTTCTAAATGCGTTGGCTTGGCTTGTTTAAAACGAATTGTAATTGATTTTAACTCATTGTAATTCCTTCTTATCATTCGGAGTGTCTTACTCTCCTCATTAGATAAAATTGAAATAGATTTAGTTTCAAAAGCATCTATCTCATTAGATA
>OJFP01000402.1_pt1 | contig 31816 bp, 31 predicted proteins | sample 1594141 | NCBI WGS metagenome assembly OJFP01 (sample SAMN05416843, study PRJEB24817) | seawater metagenome | isolation source: Sea water | place: Canada:Atlantic | collected 2013-07 | reverse complement strand
GCTGCACCGGGTTCACAAACCTTCCTGCTGGAAAACTCGGTGGGTCAGCGGCAGCGGGTCGCCTTAAAACCATTGGCCCCAAGCCTGGCCTACCACGCACAGGCCTACACCCTGATCTGGTCTAGCGCAGCAACTGGGCCGATACCCAGTGATCTCGATGAATTTGAGAATCGGGCCATTCTGGTCGAGGAAAACAGCGTCGCTGACCTGATCCTGATGGCCCATCGCGGAGGTCTATTGAGAAAATCGATACGCCACGCAAAAGTCGGTGCAGAAAACCTGTTCTCCATGCTGGCGGCCGGCGGATATGAAGGCGTGTGGGCGCCACAACACCAGTTTGAAGAGTGGCAGCGGCACCATGACCGGTCTACGCTTGTCCCCTCCGGTTTGACTCACGATTTTTCGATCAACCTTGGCTTTGCTGCGTTGAAAAGCAATTACCAGCTGCTAGACCGGGTCGATGAAATCATCGAAACCTTAATCGACGATGGCGATATAGAGGCGATTTTTGCGGAGCATGAGCTGAGCTATCGAGCGCCGTCTGCACCGCTGCTAATGCCGCCGCTCTCCGCTCGACTGCTTACCCCTCAATGACCCCTAACGATATATTTTTTAAGAAAAATACGCTAAACCACAGTTCACGTTATAATCCCGCAGTGGTACGGCCCTACCCCTAAAGGGGGAAACCGGCCTGACTGACAGAGGATATTCAAGTGACTAATCCCCCTGAACCTCTGTCCATCAATGAAGTCCCGTTTTTTAACACAGGAGTTACACGATAATGACCCAGTCCAAGTCCGTGACTAGATTTTTAGCCCTCGCTGCTATGGCGATGGTACTAACCGGCTGCGCTTCACACGACATTACTTCTGACTGGCGAAATTGTGCAATTGCCGGTGCGGTTGCGGCAGGTGGACTCACCGCCAGTCGGGATACGGGTGACGAATTTGCTGCCGCTGCCGGTGGAGCAATCGTTGGCGGTACGCTCTGCGCCCTGTTTGGCGACAAAGATAGCGACGGCGACGGCGTTAACGATAGCAAGGACCAGTGCCCCAACACCCCCAGTGGTGTAGCGGTTGACAGCAATGGCTGCCCTACCGACCTCGACGGTGATGGCGTGGCTGATTACCTCGACGCTTGTCAGGGAACCCCGCGGGGAACCAAGGTTGATGCCAAAGGCTGCCCACTGGATAGCGACGGCGACGGCGTAGTCGATAGCAAAGACAAATGCCCCAACACCCTTGCTGGCGCAAAAGTGGACTCCAGAGGCTGTGCGGTAATCGCAACACTCAATGGTGTTCTTTTTGAACTAAACAGCGCCAAACTCACCAGCGACGCAAAGAAAATTCTGGATATGTCGGCGGCAACGCTGAAAGACAGCGGCGCTGCTGTGACGGTGGCCGGCCACACGGATAGCACTGGCGAAGCAGATTACAACATGACCCTGTCAGCGGCCCGCGCTGCGGCAGTTGTTGATTATCTGACCAGCCGCGGCGTGAGTGGCAACAAGTTGTCAGCCAAAGGGTTTGGCGAAGAAAAGCCGGTCGCTGATAACAGCCTCCGCGCAGGACGAGCTAAAAACCGTCGTGTTGAACTGCATTACATGAAATAAATTAGCTAGAAAATCGTGCTTAAAGGCGCTATGCAGAAATGCATAGCGCCTTTTTTTTGGGTTCGCTTTCCGGCTTAAGGAGTCCGCTGCTCAGTTATTGGCAGTGATCGTTCTGGAATTTCAGCTCGCTTGCCAGCCTTTGACGTAGCTTTTGCTGCGCGGCCGCAGACCGCATTACCTGCATCATCCTGTTCTGCCGAGCTAGCGTAGGGCCGGATAGCACGTCCGGCTCCCCGGTAGCCGAGGTAGCGTCCAGCTCCTGCCGCAATTGTTCAACTTTCTGCTGAGACCCCTCACAATCCGGGATGTCATCTTTAGACGCTGGCCTGCCGGGATCCGTAGCGCATCCCGCCAGTGCCAGAATTAACAGCGATGCAGCCCAGGTATTCATTCGTTATTCTCCAAAAATCCACCGCAAATCGTTTGTAGCACCATTTAAAGGCAACCTGGTTGCTGATCAGGTGGCGGGTTGAGTCCCGGTAAGAAGCACTTGATAAAGTATCAGTTCCCTTTTTACCCGATGATCAAAGTAAAAACAGCGATCATCAATTCTAATCAGCTAGAATCATCCCCGATCAAGCCTGGTCATCATTCCTAATGAGGAGGAATTCCCGTGAGTACTAACACTGGTTATTACAAGGACTTAAACGAATATATTGCCGCACTGGATGATGCCGGGCTACTCATCAGGTACAAAGAGGCCATCAACAAAGACACCGAAATGCATCCGCTGGTGCGCCTGCAGTTTCGCGGTTTGCAGGAAGAAGAACGCAAAGCCTGGTATTTCGACAACATTCACGACAGCAACGGCCGTCAGCACGACATTCCACTGGTCCTTTGTGCCATGGCGGGATCGAGCGATATCTATGCCAAAGGACTGCAGGTCGAAAGTCCGGCGGATATTCCCGCTAAATGGGCCCATGCCCAGGCCAATCCTATCGCGCCAGAAATTGTCGAAAGTGGGGCTGTACAGGAGGTTGTGCTTGACGAAGCGGCCTTAAAAGAGAGATGCCTCTCGCGGCTGCCGATGCCTATTTCAACTCCGGGGTTTGATAACGCCCCCTACACCACCGCCTCTCACTGGATCAGCATGGATCCTGATACCGGCATGCACAATGTGGGTAATTACCGAGGCATGCTCAAAGCTGAACACCGTATCGGCGTTTACCCGGCGTCACCCGGGTTTGGCATGCGCCGCCACATTGAAATGTGGCAGGAGAAAGGCATAGAAATGATGCCTGCAGCCATTGTTATCGGCGTGCCCCCGGCTATCTCCTACACCGCAGTAACGCGGCTGCCCAATGATGTGTGTGAATACGATGTGGCCGGTGGACTCGCCGGCCATGCCATCGAGCTGGTGAAATGCCAGACCCACGACCTGCTGGTGCCGGCAGAAGCACAAATTGTTGTCGAGGGCTGGGTACCGGTTAATGAAACGGAGATGGAAGGCCCTTTTGGCGAATTCCCCGGTTATATGGCTGCCCGCGACTTCTCCTGGTTCATGAACGTTACCTGTATCACCATGCGCGAGAAACCGGTCTACCAGGCATTTTTAAGTCAATTCCCACCGAGCGAAAGCAGTAAAATTCGCGGCATTGGCTGGACCCACGCCTGCCATCAGTATCTGAAGGACGGTGGGTTTGATAATGTCCTCGAAGTCCATTACCCGGAAACCAGTGGCTCGTTTGGTGTCTGCCTGATCAGAATCAAACGGAAAAATGACGACGACGGCCAGCGGATGCTTGACCATTTAGGCAAGCGTTTTATCGGTAAAATGGCAATCATTGTCGATGAAGACGTGAACATCCGTGACCCGGATGCTATTTACTGGGCCCTCTCCTACGCCATGCAGCCCTATCGGGACGTGCGTATTCAGGATATCCCTCTAATGCCGCTTGATCCATCACTGGTACCCCCTGATCATAATCGTGGGCTAGGCGAAGGCGCGAACGAGGCCATTCGCAGCACCGGTTTACTGATCGATGCAACGCGGGACTGGGCTTACCCACCGGTTTCCCTCCCTCGTCAGGAATATATGGAACGCGCCCTGGAACTCTGGCAAAAAGCCGATCTGCCAGAGCTCACGCTGAAAGCGCCCTGGTACGGTTATGAACTCGGTCGTTGGTCCGACGACGAACGACTGGAAGCGGATCTCGCGGTGCAGGGCCGTTACTATGAAACCGGCGAAAAGCAGGCCGGAACCCGCAAACGCAGGAATACATAACCCCTTCAGCGGTACGTGACCAGCAATCGCCATGCGCTACTACGCCATCCTGTTTGATATTGACGGCACCCTGTTGAACTCAACCCCCGCGTTTGAGGAAATCATGGTGCAGGCGTGTCAACGCCTGGATTGGCCAGCGCCGCCGCCGGATATGATGCAGCAACTCATGACCTATCGGCGTGACCCTATCGAGATGCTGTTCGGCGAGGTAGCCGATGCGGCTGAACGACAACAGGCGCTGCACGAAGCTGCGCAGGCAGTCTGGGAACCGCTTTTCAAACAGATTGCCCACCCGTTTGAGGATGCAATTGACGTCCTTCAACAGTTTGAGGAGCTCGGTTTTCGTCTTGGCATTGTCACGGATTCTAATCATCAGGTGGTCAAGCGAATTACCAGTCAACCGGGCTGTCCGGCCATGGATGTGATCATTACTCGCGAGGAGTCGGGGGTACGAAAACCGGACCCTCGACCCATGCAGCTGGCACTCGATGGCATTGGCCTGGACCCATCAGCCGTGATTTATGTCGGTGACAACCCCGGCGATGTCGAAGCCGGGGCCGCCGTCGGCATGTCGGTAGTTGGCATCACTACCGGTCCATCATCCAGCGAAACCCTCTACGCCGCCGGCGCTGTTGCTGTTGTGAACTCCCTTTCTGAACTCACCGGATTACTGAAACTCGCGCCACCGGTGGTTACCGGTGAACTCACCACCGGACTGGGCGTGGCCAGCAGTTTCACCTCGGCTAATGGCATCCAGGGCTGGCTGAACCAGGCCCTGGGCGAGACGGTCTACCCCGGTACTATCAATCTGGAATGTTCCGATAAAACCGCAGAGGTCGTTGCCCGTCATCGTCACGACCCGTGGCTGCGTAAACATTTACTCGCGGGGGCGGGCCACTATTGCGACGCCCACTTTCATCCGGTGACACTGGCAACCACCGATGGACGGCGAGAAACTCCGGCGCTGTTAATGTGGCCGGAGGTGCCGGATTATCCGCCAACCAAACTGGAATTGGTCTGTGCCCTTCCATTACGCGAACAGTGGCAGCTAAGTGATCGCCAAACCCTGACAATACGTTACGAGTCATCCGATGAATTTACCTGAGTACAGCGCCGAAGAGTTATCCCGATTCCGCCTGCAGGAATGCCAGGGCACCATGATAGGGAGCATGGTGGCCGCCCTCAACAGTGGCGTTTCCGCCGAGGAACACGGCTATCAGATGATGGCCCTGCAACAAGTCGACTGGAGCAAAGCTAATAGCGCGGAGAAAATAGCTTCGGTTTTCTGGAAGCATTATCAGACCACCTACGGCTTCGGTGACCGGCTGGTCATCACCGACAAGGGCGATACCATTGTCATGACCATGCCCTCCCTCGCCGATGCAGCGGCCTACCAGTTACGTCATTGGAGCACTACCGCCGAAGAACTAAACAATCTGCAACGGGGATACTGGCGGGCCATTAAAACGCTGTGTGGCGTCAACAGTGAGCTCGTTTTCTCCGATCAGGAAGACCGGGTAACGCTACTGAAATAGCTACATACCCACCACAGCAGCTCGTCGTTAATATCGATGAGGCGGCTGACAGTAACGGTCCAGCCAGTATTTGGGGCAACCCGGATTTATCCAGATAAGACGCCTTACCGGCGACTCCTGCGTGGCGCCATCAATTCACCCTGTTCTGCTTCAGTACCTGCTGTGCAGGTATCGGAGCTACGATTAAAACTTGGGTGATTACCCCTTAAACAGCACTAACGAAAATTTTCGACTCGGTCAGCTGTCTCCCTTCAGAGCTCACCTAAGCCCATAGGCAGAAACAAAAAAACCCCACAACCTTTTGAGTTGTGGGGTTTCAGATAGAACCGGCGGCATAACCGGGAGAGGAGGAGGAGATTACGCCGCCGGGGTTTAAACCGATTTCTAAACCAGATTCAGTGCTTCAAATTAGTCACGGTCAAACAGGTTAGTTGCTGTGTAGCCAACGGCTGATACCACCAGAATGACGATGTTAAAAACTGCCAGAAAACTCAAATCCATTTTCATTCCCCCTTAACGTAAACCCGCCGGTAAGCAGGTATTAATACTGAGCTACTCAGGTAGCGCTGGTTGGGCGCTCCCGGTAACCACCCCGCCGGAGTGGTTAGCAGAATCGGTTTATGACCCGGCTGCTCATCTTGGTGGCCAGTATAGTCTGTTCTTAACAGCAATAAAATTAGCTAAATAAGCAAAACAATTTTGCAATAAAGAACAGGACAGGACATTTGCTCTTCGGCATCCCAGCAAATACCACCCCATAAAAAAACCCCGCTACCAGAAAGGTTTCGGGGCTTTGTGTAGAACCGGCGGCATAACCGGGAGAGGAGGAGGAGATTACACCGCCGGGGTTTAAAACTGACTAACTTCCCACTAAGGCTGATCCTTAGTGGCGAATCACCAGGTTGGAAACCGTGAACCCGGCTGCGGATACCACCAGCACCACCACGTTGAAAACCGCCAATACATTCATATCCATCGTTACTAGTCCTTTCAAACCGAATTGGCCGATAGCCCAACCGGTACTGGATGAGTTTCACTGAACAATACCGATTAGGCCTGCTCAGGAACAGCCCCGACCGGGGCCGCTAGCAGCACCGGTTTACGGCCCTGCTGCTCAAGATGGTGACAAGTCTACCCTGATCTTTATGGCACAACAATTAGCTAATTAGGCAACCATTAATTGCAAAAACAAACATCATGACGCCCCACCCGTCATCGCCCAAAAAATTGAACCAGATTCCCTGCGGGGTCACGCACGGTAAAAAAGCTACCGTGCCCTCCCATATCAACCGTTTCCCCGACAGTTAACCCCGCATCAATAAGCTGTCGCCTCTGCTCCGCCAGGTCGTCCACTTCAAAAACCACGGTTGCCCCTTCCCCTGGGGCAACCTGTTCGGGAGCCGGGGTGGCAATGGCGATCGCCTGGCCATTCACGTCAAACTGAGCCCATTTCTCGCCATCCTGAAACTTCAAGGGTAGTTTCAGCGTGTCGCGATAAAATGCTAATGACGCTGCCATATCATCAACCACATAGTAACTACTCGATATTTTTTTAATCGCCAATTTGGCTCTCCCGCTAAAGTCTGAAACCCATGTGAAAGGCTTTAAAGATAAAATAAACGGCTCCGCCTGCACTTAGCATGACTGGAGTCCCGTTTCTCGCCCAGAGAATCCATCTGCCCACGGCCCCCTGTTTTGACTATAACAAACCACCTGACCGGTCCCGCCTCACCCGCCACGGATATTACCCACAAACGGCGGTTGCCCAAACCTGATCAGGGCTTACTCGCTGCCGCCGGTGAAGCGATTCGAGATTTTGGCCTGATAGAGAACGGAGACCGCATACTGGTTGGCCTCTCTGGCGGAAAAGACAGCATGGCCCTGCTGCATGTGTTACTCGATCTGCAGCGACGGGCACCGGTTAAATTTACGCTTGCCGCTGCCACGGTCGACCCGCAAATGCCGGGCTACGACCCGGCCGCGTTGACAGCCTGGGTGACCAGCCTTGGTATCGAGCACTACCTGCAAAGCTATTCACTGGGTCGATACGCCCATGGGTCTCTTCAGGGCAAATCGCTTTGCTCTTTCTGTTCGCGCATGCGCCGTGGCAAGCTTCAGGGGATCGCCCGTGAACAGGGTTTCAACGTTATCGCGTTAGGGCATCACCTCGATGATGCGGCCGAAACTTTTCTAATGAATAGCTTTTTTGGTGGCAAGCTTCGTAGCATGCGGGCCAGTTACGTGAACGACGAGGGTGATCTGCGGATCATTCGACCGCTGATATATGCTCGCGAGCAACAGACTGCGGCCAATGCCGGCAATGCCAAACTGCCGTTAGTGGCCGATAACTGCCCAAGTTGTGACGCCAAACCGACCCAGCGAAACGCCATGAAGGCACTTTTAAGCGAGTTGGAGACCGAACATAGCAACCTGTTTGGCAGTCTGAAAGCTACCCTTCGACCACTGATTGGGCAGACCGCTAACAGCCCGGGCCTCTTCACTGGCGACCAGCAGCCCGGTCTGGATATCACCTCAGCAAACGAGCAACCGTTAACGTTTGTCCGACCTGACCATCGGTCAGGTTAGCCGGTCATTATGGAAACCCTGCTGCCCGCGGGGCTGCTTCTGCTTTGTGGCGTTGCCTGGAAAATAGCCGATCCTGGCGGGATTACAAGCACCCAAATGCGTCAGCAGCTCAACCTGCTGAATATCTATCTACTGATCCCCGGCATGGTGCTGGCAGTCATACTACGCAGCCCGGTTAGCGGCGACACCTGGCTCCTGCCCGTTGCCGCCTGGTTGGTCATTGGCACCTGTCTGCTGCTTAACACCTTGACTTACCGCCATCTGCTCAAGGCCACGCCTGATCCAACCAAAGGGGCGATGGTTTTAGCGGGTTCGTTTGGCAATGGGGTTGGTCTCGCTGCCCCGGTGGTCATTGCAGTGTATGGACTGGAGGCCGCGCGGGTACCCATTCTTTACACCCTGCTTGGATCACTGCCAATGACCTGGACCCTGGGTGTCGCAATATCTCTGGGACACGCAGGCCACCGGGTGGGGCCAATGTGGCATCACCTGCTGCGGTCGCCGCCACTCTGGGCGGTTCTCGGTGGTCTGGCTATTATCGCTTCTCCCTACCGTTTACCCGCTCCACTGAACGCCACGCTGGAAATGCTCACTCAGGCCGCGGTACCACTGATGCTATTCACCGTCGGACTCTCTCTCAATCTGAAAGGATTTACCCGTATTCGGGTGGCGTTACCTGCCATTTTCAGCAAATCGATCATTAGCCCGGTGGTGGCTCTGATCGTCGGCCACCTGCTCGGCCTGGAAGGATCGACCCTCGGAGCGCTGGTAGTCACCGCCGCCACGGCCAGTTTTAATGTGGGGGTGGTGCTGTCCGACCGCTATAACCTGGATGTGGAACTATACGGGGTGACGGTTGCCGTTACTGCGGTGCTCTTTTTCTGCCTGCTGCCCATCTGGTCCTGGCTACTCGGCCCATAAAAAAAGCCGACTCATCTATGATGAGTCGGCTTTTCCGTTACTTACCTGCCAGCATCGGCAGACCTGGCGCCAGTGGGACTAGCGCACACCCATTTCGTCCAGTGCAGCAAAAATCTCATCGCGCTGTGCCTGGGTAGGCTGATCAACCGGCGGTAAAATTGGACCGGCCTTAAGGCCGATAGCCTCATACCAGACCTTCATATTTGCCAGCGCAGTTGCATAAGTGGCGGTTTCTTTAACGACCCAGAGAAACTTGTCGCCATAGAATTCGCGAACGTCTTTCAACTGCTCAGAAATCCCCCGGGCTTTTTCATGCTCACCAGCAAACGCAGCGGCCATGTATTCGCGCACCAGGTGCCGTTTTTTGCCATAGAGAATGTAGGAGAGCTCGCCCCAGCAAACCTGACCACCCACTCGGATGTCTTCTGCGAACCAGTATTCTAGGGGTTCCATAACAATGAAATCGTCACGCATGGTTTCGCGCATTTTGAGCGTTTCCTGGCGATTCAGGAAACCCTGTTTCACGCCAATCATGGTCTCCAGATCCGCCAGGCGGTTCATCAAATCGAAGCCCATCACTTTGCCCGACACCGGTGTCCGGTATAGACAGATGGCCAGATCGCTATGGTCGGTCATGTATTTGAAATAGGCGTAGATTTCATCGTCGGTACGCAGCTGAACCACCGGGTTAATGACCTCGGCACCGCTGAAACCAAGCTTCTCCACGAACGCCATTTTCTCCAGCGCCTGATGCACACTAGGATCGAGAATAATCGTCCAGAGATCGGCGCGACCGGCCACCGCATCGGCGACGATTTCGTGATACCGATACCAGTCCGACAGCGTCATGTTCCAGCACTCGGCGATAAACCCGCCCATCACCAGCCCTTCGATGCCCATTTCAATGTACTGCTCGATGTTCTCGCGCATCCCCGCCTCGTCCATTTTCAGGTCCGGGGTCATCGGGGTGATCGGGCACATATACCAGTTTTTTACGTTATCCAGCGCCCATTGCTTGGTTTCATTACGCGCAAACTCCATTCTCTATCTCCTTTAACTAGCAGAATTAACAATCAGCCCGGTCTCTTGGTCAAAATCAATACTCCGACCGGTGATCGGCAAGGTCAGCCCGCAAGTTTACTATTAAAGTGACCCGATGAATTCCCGATAACCATTGACGTAAGACCTTTACCTAACCAACAAAACAGGAAATTATGGATAGTCAGTCCCCTTCCGGCGTCGACCTTGAGCTCTTTAACGAGATGCGAGAAATCATGGACGATGAGTTTAGTGAACTACTACAGGCATTTATCGACGACACCCCGGTTCTACTAGCGTCGATTCACGAGAGTATTCGCGCAGAACCCGTTGACCTGATTGCTACCACTAACGCCGCCCACCAGATCAAGTCAACCAGCGCCAGTCTTGGCTTTCTGCAACTGGCACAGTTAGCCGATAATCTCGAACAGTCGGGTGACACAAAGGCGAGCGGAAACCTTGCTGAGCTGTACCAACAGGCCGACGAAAGTTTTTACCAACTACGCCCCTTCCTGCAGCAACACCTGTCCTGATCCGCAACCTCGTCAGGTATCGCTAGCCCCCGCGGGTGTGGCATTCATCGACCGAGTATGAAAACGAACCCCCTCGCTCCCCTCAAGCGAAAACATTCCACCTCGACCTGCAACCACGTCAATCAACAGTTCGGCTTCTCCCCAGGCTCGGTATTGTTGGCGATCGATATAGAAAGGTTGCCCACCGATCTCGCCCAGACATCTATCTCGCTCGCCCAGTTGCAGCTCTCCCCGGGCGTAGCACATGGGGGAGCTGCCATCACAGCAACCGCCCGATTGATGAAACATCAACTCCCCATGCTTCTCCACCAGTATATTGATTAGCTCCAGAGCAGCTTCGGTTGCAGCCACTTTATTAGGCAGGTTAGACGGCATCGGTAACAACCTCAGAAAAACCCCATGGCTTTCGGGCTGTAGCTGACCAGCAAGTTTTTGGTTTGCTGGTAATGAGAGAGCATCATTTTATGGTTCTCCCGGCCAATTCCGGACTGTTTATAGCCACCAAAGGCTGCGTGTGCAGGATAGAGGTGATAGGCGTTCGTCCAGACCCGACCGGCCTTAATACCCCGGCCCATTCGGTAAGCGGTATTGGCGTCTCGCGACCAGACGCCCGCACCGAGTCCATAGAGGGTGTCGTTAGCCAGCGCCAGCGCATCATCGAAATCCTTAAACCTGGTTACCGCAACCACGGGCCCAAAAATTTCCTCCTGGAAGATACGCATCTGATTGCTACCGGCGAACACGGTCGGTTCCATGTAATAACCACCGCTTAACTCCCCGCTTGATCGGTGTCGCGATCCACCGGTGAGCAACTCTGCCCCCTCCTGCCGGCCAATTTCGATGTAGGAGAGAATTTTTTCCATCTGCTCGGACGAAGACTGCGCGCCGATCATGGTGGTATCGTCCAGCGGGTGACCAGGTTTGATCGCCGCCACCCGCTGTAGGACCCGTTCCATGAACTCATCATAGATCGATTCATGGACGAGGGCACGGGAGGGACAGGTACACACCTCACCTGAATTAAGCGCAAACATCGCAAACCCTTCCAGCGCTTTATCCAGGAAATCGTCATCTTCCGCCATCACATCGTCAAAGAAGATGTTTGGCGATTTGCCACCCAGTTCCAGCGTAACCGGGATTAGATTGGTTGCCGCGTATTGCATGATCAACCGGCCAGTAGTGGTCTCACCGGTAAATGCTATTTTGGCAATTCGCGAACTGCTTGCAAGCGGTTTACCGGCTTCCAGCCCGAGGCCATTCACGACATTCAACACGCCCGCTGGAAACAGGTCACCCACCAGCTCCAGCAGTACCAGTATCGATGCTGGTGTCTGTTCGGCCGGTTTCAGCACCACACAATTACCCGCCGCTAGTGCCGGGGCCATTTTCCAGATTGCCATCAGTAGCGGAAAATTCCACGGGATTATCTGCCCCACCACGCCCAGCGGCTCATGAAAATGGTAGGCAACGGTATCGTCATCAATCTCGCTTAGCGCCCCTTCCTGGGCCCGAACGGCCCCAGCAAAGTAACGCAGGTGATCAACGGCCAGCGGCAAATCTGCAGCCATCGATTCGCGGATCGGTTTGCCGTTATCCCAGGTCTCTGCAACGGCAAGTTTGACCAGGTGCTGCTCCATCCGGTCCGCAATTTTATTCAAAATCAGGGAGCGTTCGGCCACCGCCGTTTTGCCCCACGCCGGGGCAGCCGCATGGGCAGCGTCCAGCGCCAGATCGATATCCGCCTGGTCAGACCGGGGTATCTCACAAATCACTTCGCCGGTGACCGGGGTGATATTTTCGAAATAACGGCCATTGACGGGGGCCACCCACTGACCGCCAATAAAATTCTCGTAACGCGACTTAAAACTGACCTCGGAATTTGCGTTGCCCGGTGATTCGTAAAGCATAATCTGCTCCAAAACTTTAGGTTAAAAAACCACTCATACAAACCGGATTGTACTGCGGAACGGGCGATTCAAGCTCGCGCGCCGCCGTCGTGATCAGGACGCAAGTTTTGCTACCGCTAGCGATCATTTCATGCGTTAATCAAAGTCCCCCTGTTAACCCCGCACCGGAGAAGACCGATGAGTAGATTACCCACTCGAATCATCCGATTGCTAGCGATTGGAGTGCTGACAACGCTTAGCAGCCTCGCGCTAGCCCTGCCGCCGGCCGAAGGCAGCGTCGCACCAGAATTCTCATTACCTGACCAGACCGGTACTGTGCGCAGTCTCGAGGAGTTCCGCGGCAACTGGCTGCTGCTCTATTTCTACCCCCGTGATGACACCCCTGGCTGCACCACGGAAGCCTGTGAGTTTCGCGACCACATCACCGTCATTAACGCCCTCGGGGCAAAGGTGGTGGGGGTCAGCCTGGACGATCAGGCCAGCCACGCCGCTTTTGCGGAGAAACACCAACTGCCCTTCGCGTTACTGGCCGATAGCGACGGTACGGTTAGCGCTCGTTACGACGCCTTGCGCGATCTCTTCGTGATGAAAATGGCCAAACGCTACTCGTTCCTGATCGATCCAGACGGCATCATCGCTCGGCGTTATCTGGAGGTTGATCCCGACCAACACGCCCAGCAGGTCGTCAGTGATCTCCGTGAGCTTATCGCAAAAAAATAAGCTGACAGTTAACGGTCATCGTCGGTAAAAAGTTCGATACCGTTCTGGGCTTCTAACGGCAATAACATGGCCAGGCTATCCTGATCCCCCATGCCCGCCTGCTGAGCGGCATCCACTGCAACAAAGGCCGTACGACCCATAGCGGTATCAATACCGCAATCCCGAGCCATCTCCAGTGCCAGGCGCATATCCTTGTGGAACAGGGTGTTGCGAAATCGAGGGGTCAGATCACGGGCTTTGAGCAATGGGTACATCATTTCAAGGATCACGCTGTTGCCACTGCTGCCTTTAAGTACCTGCTGCAGCTGATCCAGATCCAGTTTATTTGCCTGGGCAACCATCAACGCCTCAATCAGCGCGCGCTGATGGATACCAACCAGCTGATTATTCAACAGCTTGGCCACGCTACCAGCACCGCATTCACCGAGCCGAATTACGGTTTTACCCATGGCGGCTAGTACCTCGGTAACCGAGTCATACACGGCCTGCTTGCCGCCGACCATAATCGCCAGGGTGCCCGCGGTTGCACCACCGGGGCCACCGGATACCGGCGCATCAAGAAATTCAACGCCAATCGCTTCTGCCTGAGCCGCTATTTTGCGGTTAGTCTCCGGGCCGACGGTACTGTGATCAATCAGAACCGTACCAGCCGTCGCACCGGCTAACAGTCCAGACTCACCCAGGTAGACACTTTCCACATCTTCCGGCATTGGCAGGCAGGTACAAACCACCTCCGCCCAGGCTGCCAGCTCGGTGAGGGATGCGGCGGCTACTGCTCCCGCCTGCAGTGCCGCGTCAATCGGCGCCTGACTACGACTGCAGACCCTTACTTCAAACCCCGCCTTCAGCAGGTTTTTGACCATGGGAAGGCCCATGTTACCCAGGCCAACATAACCAATTTTTTTCATGTTTATCTGCTCCGGTTTCTACTTATCTGCTACTCAATCGTCTAACGCTGTCTGCGCGCTCGTTTTCTTCGCCGGACGAACTTTCACCATCAACACGGCGCTCTCTTCGGTTTTGATAATTTCAATCGTGTAACCACCCAGGCGAATACTGGTCCCGGCTCCCGGAATCTCCTCGAGGTAATCAAGAATTTGCCCATTGAGCGTCTTTGCGCCCTCCTCAGGCAGGGACCAGCCCATGCGCCTATTCAGCTCGCGAACATTAACGTTAGCTCGGACCAGATAGCTATTATCATCCTGCGGATGCACAAATCCCGGTAGCAGCGGCTCCTTGTCTGAAAACCCACCGACAATTTCCACCACCAGGTCCTCAAGCGTAATCAGTCCCACCGGCTCACCGTATTCGTTGACCACCACCGCCAGGTGTGAGCGATTTTTACGAAAATTCAGCAGCTGAGTCATCAGCGGAGTACCCTCGGGTACAAACCGCGCGGCCTGCATATGCTCTTCAATTAACTCAATGCCCGCATCGTCATCGTTGAGTGCGCCAATCACCCGCCGCAATTTCAACAACCCGACAAGATTATCGATACCATCGCGGCAAACCGGCAGACGACTGTAGGGGCTGGTAATAATCTGTTCGCGCAGTTCCTCCCAGCTATCATTCAGATCGAGCACGTCAAGATCCGGGCGGGGCACCATCACATCCTCCACCGCAACGCCACTCATATCCAGGGTGCGTAACAGTATTTCCACCTGGTCAGACTCTATCTGGTGACCACCAGAATCATGGAGGACCGCTCTAACCTCATCATGGCTCAAGCTCGCGCCACTGGAATCAGCGGCCGATACGCCAAACAGGCGTAACAACGAATTTGAAAACCCGTTGATCAACAGGACAAGGGGAAAGCTTAGAAACAGCATCCCGGTCAGCACCCACGAAGCCGGAAAAGCCACCCGCTCTGGCCGAATAGCAGCCAGGGTTTTCGGCGCAATTTCAGCAAACAGCAACACGACAATGGTCAGGGCACCAGTACCGTATGCGAGTCCGGACTCGCCCCACAGCCGCAGAGAAATCACCGTCGCGACGACGGTCGCGAGGATATTGACCACATTGTTACCGAGCAGAATGGTCGCTAACAATCGATCGGGGCGACTCAACAGGGCCTTCGTACGCAACGCTGCAGGAACTTTCTGCGTAACCAGATGGTTAAGCCGGTAACGATTTAGCGCCATCAACGCGGTCTCGGAACCCGAGAAAAACGCAGAGCAGGTAATCAGAAAAACAAGTAGCCCGGCCAACTGGCCGAGAGGGACATCATCCAAAGAAAAAGGTGCTCAGTAACTGTGGGAAGGGAATCTTTAATCAGCGATCAGGCCGAGTCAAGCAAGGAAAACAATTCGACCGGGAAAAACCCTATAGGGCGAGTTCCAGACCACGCTTCAGGCTCTTTAGCGCCATTTCCGGCTGCTGTTGAAGCAGATAGAGCTTTGCCAGCTCGTTACAGGCCAGCGGATCGGCATGAGTGGCGGTCAGCGCTTCGTAATAGGTCACCGCTCGATCTCGCAAATCGGCTCTGGCCGCTATTCGCCCGGCGACCCGCAGCAACATCGGATGAGTGGGCGAGTGCTGCAACCACTTTTCTACCTGTTCCAGCTGCCGCGTAGAATCCTCGGCAGGAATACTGCCATAAAGCTCCAGTAAACCATCATGAAGCCCGCGATTAAGCTCCCGTTGCAATAGGGCTATCGCTCGATCAGCCTGACCATCGGCGATGAGCACCTGCAGATACAGACCGAGCATTTCCCCATCATGGGCATATTTTTTTGGCAGGTGGCGCCACGCCTCCACCAGATTGTCGGCGGTCTTCAACAGTTGAAGATGGCATTTGCGGGTCAGCGCCTCAGCGGCTGCAGGATCAACCAGCTTCTGCTTTCGTAACTGCGGTAACAGGTCGAGCAATCCCTGCCAGTTTTCGGATTGTGCATACAAGGCGTGTAGTTGGCCTAACACCAGCGGGTGACGAGGCTCAACCTCAAGCAGCCTCTGCAGAGTATGAATCGCCTGCTCGACCTGGCCATCACTGACCAGGTATCTGGCCCGCTGCAGGCCGACGGCCACCACGGAAGTCGGCGTACAACGACTGGCTGTCGCCAGATAACGATCACGACCATCGTGATCGCCCTGACCATCGGCTGCCTGAGCCGCGCCGAGCAGTCCAAGTAGTGGCGTCTTACTTAGCCCGACACTACGCCGGAGTTTTTTTTCAGCAGATGCCCAGCGGCCCTCGGCCAGACAGAGGAGCCCGGCGAGTAAGGCCCGTTGTCCACTGCGGTCACGCCTTAAAATCCGCCGTTGCTGCCAATGGCCATGGCCACGCCGCATCGCCGCGGCCATATTGATTAACCAGTGCAACCCAAGAAACAACGCCAGTAACAGCCCAACGGCAACGACCAGATTGTTGATTTCTACTCGCCAGCCGTTCCACGCCAGCAGCAGATACCCACCATCCCGACCAGCGAGTAACGCCAGTCCGGCGCCAGCCGCCAGCACCAGCAGTATGAGTACGATTTTAACCATTAGGCAGGCCCTGGTTATCGAGCTCCTCGTCAAGCCAGTGCAGTGGTTCACTAATATCCGGTAGCTCGGGTGTTACTACCACTGCCTGCAGCTCCCTAAGTTCTCGCCGTATTACTTGAGCGGCCTGACCGGTGGCGTCAAAATACCGGCCTATCTGTTCGTCTATCTGCATCAGACGATGGTTGTATTCTGAGTCGCCGCGGAGCAGTGCGGCTTCTGCCAGCCGCAATTCGCCAACCAGTTGGAATTTAAGCCCCTGTAACTGGGGATGGCTAAGCGCTGGCAAAACTTCTTCATCGGCATGGTAAACGGTAATGTAGCTAGCTAATTCGGTTGTGACACGCTCCCAGGCTGCAGTCAATCGGGAACGCCAGCCTTCATCGTCACTACCCGCCGGACTAACAGCCGGCTCGTCACCGGCCTCCAGCGATTCGCCAGAAGCCTGCTCCGGATCACCGGTCAGCTGGGCAAACCCGGACAGAGCAACGATCTGGCTTTCCAGCAGGCGCAGGCGAATACGGATCCCCTCAATATCAACCCGCTCTACACCCTTAACAGCCGCCAGCGCAGTCAGGATTTTTTCTCGCAACGGTAGCCAGCGACGCTCCCCGGTTTTCTGCAAAACCCGGTCAGCTCGGTGCAGGGCCTCCGTCGCCCCATCCAGGTCACCGACCAGGTTTAATCGCGCATCGGCCAGAAATAAAAGATGACGAACTTCAATGGGCCGCCAGTCAGACATTTGGCGACCCATCGCTCGATTGAATTCGGAAATCAGTTCACCGATTTCCTGCTGATACTCCTCTTGCTGCGTGCCGAGAAGTTCCAGACGTTCGCCCAGTTCCTGAATAAATTTTTGATTATCGTTGGCTAGTCGATGAATTGAACGTAGCTCTGTCCGGGTTTCAGCCAGGCCATCCTCAACCTCGGTAACCTGTCCGGTTAGCAGGGTTATTTTCGGATCAGCCCCCACACCTGGTAAGGCCGAGAACCAGTGGCCGACCGGACCAGGGAAATACGTCAGCGCCACAATTCCAATGACAACCAGCAGGAGTAGGCCAGTTAACCATCTGCCTGAACGGCGTCCGGGCTGCGACTGACTGGCGTCGGTATCGACCCTGTTTTCATCAATAACGGCTTCTCCCTCTACCCCGTCAACTAATTGTGACGGCGCGGATTCATCCGCCTGCCCGTCAACTTCCTGCTGCGATGGTTGCTTTTTATCAGTCACCAGTCACTCCCAGGGAACACCCAAAATTTTGCTGCCAGACACCGCGTAACTGCTGCAATGCAGCCTGATAAACCCCACGTTTAAATTCAACAATTTCATTGACCGGTGTCTGATAATCCACCCACTGCCAGTGATCAAATTCAGGCACCGGGCTCTGATCGAGTCGGATTCGCTGCTCAGCCGCCGTGAGCTGCACCATGAACCAGATCTGTTTCTGACCAACACAGGAAGAACGCCTGCGTCGGGTGTAGCGCCGAGGCAGACGATAACGCAGCCAGCCATCAGTGCGCCCAAGAATTTCGACATCTTCAGCTCGCAGTCCGACTTCTTCCTCAAGTTCGCGATAAAGCGCCTGCTCGGGCAGCTCATCCCGCTTAATGCCACCCTGAGGGAATTGCCAGCCACTCTGACCAATACGGCGCGCCCACAGCAAACCACCGTCGCCATTACAAACTATGATACCCACGTTCGGGCGAAAACCATCCGCGTCAATCACACAATCTGGCTCCTTAACTCCACTTACAATTACAATCTCAGTCGATTACTCCGGTAGCAACTCAACGTCTTCAACCCGGCCAACCGGGTCAGCTAAGCGCTAGCATACCGTTAACCCATACCATTCCCCAGAAAATACCCAAAACAATGTCTTACCTATTCTCATGGCGATAGCACTTTTCGATTTAGATAATACTCTTCTGGCCGGTGACAGTGATTACCTTTGGGGGCAATACCTGTGCGATCAGGGCGCTGTCGATCCGATTGCCCATGCACAACGAAATACGGATTTTTATCAGCAGTACCAGGCAGGCGAAATGGACATTACGGCCTTCCTCGATTTTGCCCTTCAGCCATTACGCGAAACGCCAATCACGACACTGCTGGCACTCCGCGAGGGATTCCTCAACACTTTTCTCGACACCCTGATCTCGCCCGGAGCCAGCGACCTGATTGACCAGCACCACAGCCGGGGTGATACCCTCGCCGTGGTCACCGCAACTAACCGATTTGTCACGGCCCCGATCGTTCAGACACTCGGCATTCACCACCTGATCGCCACGGAACCAACACTGGACGCCGATGGGTTTGATGGTGGACACCAACGCCCACCTTGCTTTCAGGCCGGCAAAATCCTTAATGTCGAGCGCTGGCTGAAAACCTATCGGCTCAACGCCACCGGCAGTTTCGCTTATTCGGACTCACATAACGACCTGCCGTTGCTGGAATGGGCTGACAACCCGGTGGTTGTCGACCCAGATCCCGAGTTAGCGGCGGTGGCAAACCGGCGAGACTGGCCACTGATTAGTTTGCGCTGATCGAGCAAAAAACCCGGCCCCCGTGCCGATTAAAAAAGGCCTTTTAGCGCCCCTAAAGTCATCGATATTTTGGTGTATGATGACCCACAATTTATAAGACTATCAGCCGTACGAGATAAACTGACCTCTCGCTGAGACATTCAACCCAGGGCAGCCCCCAATCAACACTCTCCTCCGAAAAATCTGTGTACCCGCCCTGCTAGTGATCGCGGGTAGTCCGATTAATAGCGCGATGGCTGCCGACCAGTGCTATGCGGCCAACCCATTTGCAACCAGTAGACCCATCCCTGCGCCGGGTGTCACTCAGGTAACCGCTGACGAATCCGAAACCTTCGGAAACGACCAGATACAGATGAGTGGTCACGTTGAAGTACTCCGTGACGGCACTGAAATCACTGCCGAAACACTTTTTTACGACCAGAAGACCGAAACCGTCGACGGCGAAGGCGGCGTTCTCCTGAGAGACAGTGACATGATCATGGAGGGCACCTCGCTGCAGATGAATCTGCTCAGTGATGCCGGCACCATTGAAAATGCCAGCTACGCACTGCGGGAAAAACGTGCACGGGGTAAGGCGGTTCGCATTATTCGCCACGGCGACCAACGAATTGATCTGGAACAGGCCAGCTTTACCACCTGTCCGCCCGGACTAAAGGACTGGCAACTGCTGGCGGACAAATTCACGCTCGACCAGCAGGCCGGGGTGGGTACGGCGCGCAACATGACCATCAAGCTAAAAGGGTTACCCATTTTCTACACGCCCTACGCATCATTCCCCCTGTCGAGAGAACGCAAAACCGGCTTCCTGGCCCCTTCCTATGGATCCAGTAGTAATGATGGCACCGAACTGGCGACCCCCTTTTACTGGAACATCGCGCCTAACTACGACGCACTAATCACCCCACGGGTACTGGAAAAAAGAGGACTCCTGACCGAGGTCAGTTTTCGCCATTTACTCAGAAAAAATAGCGGCATTACTAACCTGGCTTATTTGCCAAGCGACGACCTAACCGGCGAAGACCGGAAAGCATTTTTCTGGGAAATGGACGGTAAGTTAACCTCGAGACTGACCTACAACATTGACTATAACTATGTTTCAGACGACCAATATTTTGAGGATTTTGGTGACGACTTAACCGACACCAGCATTACTCACCTGCGTCGCCAGGTAACCGCTAATTACGCAGGCAAGGGCTGGCGATTACGAGCAAATTTTGAGGGTTACCAGACCATCACCGGCACCCGCCCCTACCAGCGGCTACCTCAGATATCCTTTTTTACCGATGGCGACCTCGCCAATGGCCTGCTTGAGTATGAACTCAACGCCGAGACCACCTGGTTTGATAGTGACACGCAGGTCGATGGTTCCCGCGTTGATATTTACCCTCAGCTGAGCATGCGCCACGAACGGTCTGCCTATTTCGTCGAACCGTCGCTCGGACTCCGTTACACCCGCTACGACCTCAACAACCAGACACTTGGTCTGGATGACAGTCCCGACCGTTTCACACCCATTGTCAGCCTCGATACCGGTCTGTTTTTTGAACGTGATATTGACGCCTGGGGCCTTGGACTACTGCACACGCTGGAACCACGCGCCTTCTATCTCTACGTACCAGAACGGGATCACAGTGACATCCCCCGCTTTGACACCAATGAGCAGGACATCAGCTATAGCCAGCTATTTTCTGTCAACCGTTTCAGCGGCCCCGACCGCCAGGGCGATGCCAATCAACTCACGCTCGCATTAACGTCACGAATGTTAACCAGTGGCGGCAGCGAATTGCTCAAGGCCAGCCTCGGTCAAATCATCTATTTTGAGGACCGCGAAGTCCGGTTGTTAAACGCAACTGCACCGGATAATGACAGCACCTCCGAGTACGTTGCCGAGGTCGATGCTCGACTGAGTCGCAACCTCTCCACCCGGGCCACGTGGCAATGGGATCCAGACCTTGAAGCCTCCACGAAAACCTCAATCAGCCTGGCCTATCACCGCGACGACAACCACATCATCAACCTCGCTTACCGCTCCCGCATCAAAAACCTGGAGCAGACCGATCTGTCGATAGCCTGGCCAATCACCGATGACTGGAGTTTTATCGGTCGGTCTAACTACTCGTTGCGCGAAAAGAAATCCCTGGATAGTTTTGCGGGCTTTGAATACGACAGCTGCTGCTGGGCATTCCGAATGGTTTCCCGCCACTGGGTCAAAGATATCACTGACGACATGAACCATGCCCTGATGTTTCAGGTCGAACTAAAAGGACTGACCAGTCTTGGCAATCCGGTCCGTGATCTGCTGGCCGATGGCATTCTCGGCTACCCGCTCGAGAATGATTTCAATCCCGGCCAGTAATTCTCATCTCCGATCCTCTGGTACCAACCATGACCCTGATTAACCCGATCAGCCGCCTGGCGGCGCTTCTGTTGACGCTATTATCTTTAGCACCTGCTTCCTATGCCGCCGCCGATGGCATAGTAGCCGTCGTCAATAACGGCGTTATTCTTCGCAGCGAACTCGATCAACAAATTCAACAAATCACGGCTGAAATGGCCTCCCGTGGTACCCAGCCACCGCCACGTGAGGTCCTGATCCCTCAGCTACTTGATCGGCAAATCCAGCAACTCATTCAACTTCAGATTGCCAGACAAACCGGCATTGAAATCAACGACGCGGCGCTCAACGCGACGCTGGAAAATATTGCCCAGCGCAACCAGATGACGCTCGACGGCCTGCGTCAGGCGGTCACCGCTGATGGCCTTAGTTTTGAGACTTTTCGGGAAGATATCCGTACCGAAATGACCATCACCCATTTACGCCAACGGGACGTGATCAACCGCATCGACGTAAGCGACCGGGAAATTGATGCGTTTCTTGCCCGCCAGGAAACACTTGGCGATAGCGGTAGCAACTACCGCCTAAGGCACATCATGATTAGCCTGACCGACGGGGCTACCAATGCTGAAATCGCCAGAGCAGAAGAGCGCGGAGCAGCCATCCTTAACCAGCTTGAGGCTGGCGCGGATTTCGCCCAACTGGCTATTAATAGTTCGGACGGCCAGAACGCCCTGCAGGGCGGTGACCTTGGCTGGCGCCAGCTGGGCACCTTGCCAGACCTGTTTGCCGATACCGCCGCCAAACTGGAACCCGGTCAGCATTCTGAGCTGCTGCAAAGCAGTACTGGCCTGCACATTCTTTACCTGGAAGCGATTCAGCAAGGCGAGCGCCACCTGGTAACCCAGCGTCGCGCGCGCCACATCCTGCTTAAGAACGACGAGCTCGCAACGCCGGAACAGACTCGGCAAAAACTCCTCAACCTGCTCGGGCGCATCGAAGTTGGAGAGGATTTTGGTGAACTCGCCCGTGCCCACTCGGATGATCCAGGCTCTGCAATACAGGGAGGAGACCTTGGCTGGGTCGTCTCCGGGCAAATGGTTGAGGAGTTTGATGCTGCCCTGAACTCGTTGAGGGTCGGCGAGATTAGCCAGCCGGTACGGAGTCAGTTTGGCTGGCATATTATCCAGCTACTGGAAACCCGCGAAGTAGATGACACCGACGAACAGTTGCGCCGCCGAGCAGCCCAGCAAATTCGCGCTAAAAAAGCCGATCAGGAAATTCAGGACTGGCTAATGCGCATGCGTGACGAAGCTTTCGTCGAGGTCCGTATATAAGCCTGCTGCCAACTGGAAGTCCTGAGCATGGCTGCTGACTCACACCCACCCAGGCATTCCATACCCCGAATTCTGATCACCCCCGGTGAGCCGGCAGGAATCGGTCCGGAACTGCTGGTGCGGCTGGCCGCAAACAACTTTCCAGCCCAGCTGCTGGTGGTCGGTGATCCGCAACAGTTAGCGGCCACTGCGCAGCAAATGGAAATCCCGCTTTCACTGCAACCAGCGAACCTGGATGCTCCTCGACAGCGACACCAGCCGGGACGCCTGGAACTGCTGTCCGTACCCTTCACGCGGCCAGATGTGGCCCCTGGCCGACCATCACCGGACAATGCCGCTGCGCTGGTTAGCGCAATTAAGCTGGCAACCCAAAGTTGCCAGAGCGGGACCGCGGATGCGCTGGTAACCGGCCCGATTGATAAAGCCGTGATCAACCAGGCGGGAATTCCGTTCACCGGCCATACAGAACTGCTAGCTGAACTGACCGGCACCCGAGACGTGGTCATGCTGCTGGCCTCTGAGCGCCTCAAAGTAGCGCTACTGACCACACATTTACCACTGCGTCAGGTAGCACAGGCGATAACCGCTGAACGGCTGACCACTGCCCTGCAAATCATTCACCATGACCTGATGCGGCTTTACCGAATACCTAGCCCACGCATTGCCGTATGCGGATTAAATCCCCACGCGGGCGAAGGTGGTTATCTCGGCGACGAAGAGCAACGAATTATTCAACCCGTACTCAACGAATTACGCCAGCAGGGGATGTCACTGGTGGGACCATTACCGGCAGACAGCGCCTTCACCCCTCAGGCGCTTGAGCGCTGTGATCTGGTGTTAGCCATGTACCATGACCAGGGATTGCCGGTGCTTAAACAGGGGGCTGGCCAGGATGCGGTCAATATCACCCTGGGGCTGCCCATTATCCGCACCTCCGTTGATCATGGCACCGCCTATGATCTGGCCGGCAGTGGGCGCGCAAGTACGGATAGCCTGGAACGCGCTATTCATACCGCCATCGCCTTCAGCAGCCCGGCATAGCGAGCAAAGTCCTGATGACCCAGCATCGTCCACGCAAACGGTTTGGCCAGCACTTCCTCACCGATCCAGTCGCTATTAGCGAGATCATCGAACTGGTTGAAACCAGTGCGGACGCTACCCTCATAGAGATCGGACCCGGTACCGGCGTACTCACCGGCCCGCTATTGGAACATTGCAATCGACTAGTGGCCGTCGAAATTGACCGTGACCTCGCGACCAGTTTGCGCCACCGTTTTGCCGACCAGCCTGCGTTCGAATTAATCGAAATTGATGCCCTGAAACTGAACCTCAGCGACCTGGTTGATCGCCCGGTGAGTATCGTCGGCAATCTGCCCTACAACATTTCCACGCCACTACTGTTCCACCTGTTCGGTCAGCGTAGATTGATTGAATCCATGCTCTTTATGCTGCAAAAAGAGGTCGTCGAACGCATGGCCGCCGCCCCCGGAAGCAAACAGTACGGCCGCCTCAGCGTGATGACTCAGTATTTTTGCGAAGTTGAACCGCTACTGGAAATCCCGCCGGAGGCGTTCGACCCACCACCCAAAGTCGATTCACAGATGGTGCGCCTGCAGCCACGGCAAACCGCCCCCGGCGACCACCCACTGGAAGCGGCGCTGAGCAAGCTGGTTACCGCTGCTTTTTCGCAAAGACGTAAAACCCTGCGCAATACCCTCGCCGGGTTATGTGATTCAGAGGCTATCCTGGCTGCTGGCTGTGACCCAAAAGCGCGGGCCGAAACCCTGAGCCTTGACCAGTTTATCGAGTTGGCCCGCCGGTTCAATGACCAATGAGAGTGGTGGTGACCAGCGATTAGCTCGTCAATAACTCTGCCGGACCCAGACCACTGATCTCTGCCACGGACGACTCTATCCAGCGCTCTGCTTCGGCCATGATCTGCTGCGGCGTTTTCTCCGCGACCTCAATCGGCGCGCCGATCCTGATAACCACCTCACCCGGGTGTTTAGCAAAGCCGCGTCGACCCCAGAACTGACCCGCGTTATGAGCCACCGGGATGGCGCGAAATCCTGATTCCTTTGCCAGTATTGCACCGCCCAGGCGGTAGCGCCGGTAACGGCCCGGTGGGGTTCGCGTACCTTCGGGGAAAACCACTACCGATATGCCCCGGTTGAGGCGGTCCGTTCCCTGCTCAACAATCTGTCCCACCGCCTTTTTACCGGCTTTGCGATCAATGGCAATGGTTTTTACCAGCGCCAGCCCCCAACCGAAAAAAGGTACTCGCAGCAGTTCGCGTTTAGCCACCCAGGTGAGAGGCTGAAAAATAATCTGGAGCGCCAGGGTTTCGAACGTGGACTGATGCTTTGACAGTACCACTGCGGGCCCTCCCGCGAGGTGCTCAAGGCCCTCAACGCGATAGCGAATTCCGCAGGTGATACGTAACCACATCAGTACAAAACGGGCCCAGCCTGCGGCCACCTTGAAGCGATACCTGAAAGGGGCAAAAACCAACATAAAGAGCGCAATCGCGGCGATCGGTATGCTAATAAGCATGCCCAACGAAAACAGGAGTGAACGAATCAGCTTCATTTTGCCAATTTTATCCCGGTTTACTGGCGCTGCTGGGGTTTCAGGAACCCATCAACCCAGTCACTAAGCGATGGGAAATCACCCGCTTCGCCCACCCTCACCGCCTCAATGCCAGCTCCGTTTGCCGCCTGAATGTCACGCGCTGAATCGCCTACCATGACTGCCTGGTCGGTACTAAAGTGAAAGCAGCTCATCGCCTGGTGCAGGAGTCCCGCCGCCGGTTTGCGGCAGTCGCACCCCGCATCGGGCAGGTGGGGACAGAACAGCACGCCCTCGATCTGGGCGACCCCTGCTGAATCACCAGCGGCTAGTAAACTCGCCAGTTTACGGTGCATTGCAAACAGCTCACGGCGCGGATAGTAACCTCTGCCGATACCTGATTGATTGGTAACCACCAGCAATTGGCAACCGGACCGATAGAGCCGAGCCATGGCTTCGAGACTGCCGGCAATCGGCTGCCACTGATCGACGGAGCGCACATAATCCGGCGAGTCCTGATTGATAACGCCGTCGCGGTCAAGTAGCACCCAGCGAATCGAACGCCCTTTCCAGACCGGGAAATTCATTACCCGGGATCAGCTCTGCAAACAGGAAAAATCAGCAACCCGCAGGAATAACCGGCGCATCTGCCCAAGCAGTGCCAACCGGTTAGCACGCAACGCCGGCTCCTCGGCCATCACCATCACTGCGTCAAAAAACTCATCAACCACCACCCTTAATCCTGCAAGCTGCTCACAGACCGCCAGATAATCACGTTTCTCTACCGCGGGTTGAGCGTTTTGCTCACACAGTTGAAGCGCCTGATACAGTGCCTGTTCCTGGGATTCGGTTAACAGCTCCGGATCAACGGTAAGCTCCACCGCCCCGTCCACCTTGTTCAAAATATTCGCGACCCGTTTGTTAGCAGCCGCCAGACTTGCCGCCGACGGGTTGCTACGAAACTGCTGCAGCGCCCGCATCCGCGTTTGGGCATCGAGTAGCCGCTCGGGGGCAATGGTTAGCACCGCCTCGACGGTGTCACGACCCAGGCCCTCGCTCTCTGCATAACCCCGGTAGCGCTCGTCAATAAACTCCTTGACCTGAATGGCTAACCCCTCGCTCTGCAGGGTGGTCGGCAATCCGCTCACCGCCTGTTCAAGCAGGGGCAACAGGGGCAGATCAAGCCCAAACTCAAGCTGAAGGCGCAGCACACCCAGAGCCGCCCGGCGTAACCCAAAGGGATCTTTATCGCCGGTGGGCACCGCGCCAATGGCAAAAATTCCCACCAGGGTATCAATACGGTCAGCCAGCGCCAGGCAAGCACCCAGCTCACTAGTTGGTAACTGATCGCCAGCAAACCGGGGCAGGTAATGCTCCCGAATCGCCTGACCTACGGCAACATCCAGACGCTCTGCATCCGCGTAATACTGGCCCATTACCCCCTGGAGCGCTGGAAATTCTCCAACCATGTCAGCCAGCAGGTCTGCCTTGCAAAGCTCAGCTACCTGCGTCACCTGGTGCGAATCAATATCCCTATCAGCCGCTTTGACAATTGCACTGGCCAGTTTGCCCAGCCGCTGACTTTTATCCGCGAGCGTGCCCAGCTCCTGCTGGAAGACCACGGTTGAAAGCCCCTGCGCTAACTCACCCAAACTGCGTTTGCGGTCGCTTTCCCAAAAAAACCGGGCATCGGCGAGGCGCGCGCGTAATACCCGCTCATTGCCGGCGACAATCAAGCTGGGATCATCCACATCCAGATTAGCCACGGTAACAAAACAGGGTAGTAGCCTGTAATCGCTATCCAGCAGGTGGAAATATTTCTGGTGGTCACCCATGGCAGCCACCAGCGCTTCCGCCGGCACCTGCAGAAATTCGGGATCAAATTTCCCCAGGACCGCCTGCGGCCATTCGACCAGGCTGGTCACCTCGTCAAGCAGGGCCGGTTCGAGCACTGCTGACCCCTGTTCTGAGGCTGCCAGCGTCTCTACCTGGGCGATAATTAAATCCTGACGCTCACGATAATCGGCAACGACATGGGCTTGCCGGAGTGCTGTCAGATAATCCCCGGCGGTATTCAGTACTACGTCATGATTGGCGTGAAAACGGTGGCCACGACTCTGGCGCCCGGAGCGCACACCAAAAAGCTCAAAATCAACGACCTGTTCATCGAGCAGCGCTACCAGCCAGTGTACCGGGCGGACAAATTCACCATCGCCCGCACCCCAGCGCATACGGCGATCAATGGGCAGCTGGCGCAGGGAATCCTGAACCATGGCGGGCAGCAGCTCAGTGGCCGGGTTGCCTGCCTGAATATTACGGTAGACCAGCCATTCGCCCTTTTCGGTGGTGAGTGTTTCCAGCTGTTGCGGCTCAACTCCGCAGGAACGGGCAAACCCCTGAGTCGCTTTAGTGGGCTCACCATTGTCATCCCAGGCGGCCTTAACTGCTGGACCGCGGCGCTCTATCGGCTGGTCAGGCTGGCACTGGGCCACCGCCTCGACACTCACCGCAAGCCGCCGCGGCGCCGCGTGCCACACCACCTGATCAGCGGCACTAATTAGCTCAGCATCCAGTAATTTTTGGGCCATGCCGTCAGCAAATGCGGTCGCCAGTTGCTTGAGCGATTTAGGGGGGAGTTCTTCGGTGCCAACTTCAATCAGCAAAGTTGCCCGGTTATCCACGGTTTGAACCCTCCGCGTCAGCCAGTGGCTCATGGACCTCATCACCCTCATCCAGTTGGCCAGCGGCATATTTTTCCGCCACCGCCCGCGCCAGCGTGCGCACCCGCAGAATATAGCGCGCCCGTTCAGTCACCCCAATCGCCCGTCGGGCATCCAGCAGATTAAACGCATGAGACGCTTTTAAAACCTGTTCATAGGCTGGTAATGGTAGACCTGCCTCGACCAGTGCCATGCACTGACGTTCATTGGCGTCGAACTGACTTAGCAGCTGGTCCACATCGGCCCACTCAAAATTGTAAGCAGACTGCTCCACCTCATTCTGGTGAAACACATCTCCATAGGTCACCACGCCACTGGGGCCATCCACCCACACCAGATCGTATACGCTATCGACCCCCTGCAGATACATGGCAATTCGCTCCAGCCCGTAGGTAATTTCGGCCGTTACCGGACGACAGGGGATGCCGCCAACCTGCTGAAAGTAGGTGAACTGGGTCACTTCCATGCCGTTGAGCCAGACTTCCCATCCCAGACCCCAGGCACCCAGCGTCGGGGATTCCCAGTTATCTTCGACAAACCGAACATCGTTACTGAGGGTGTCAATACCGAGCGACCGCAAGGACTCCAGATAAAGATCCTGAATATTAGCCGGCGACGGCTTGATCACTACCTGATACTGGTAGTAGTGCTGCAGTCGGTTCGGGTTTTCCCCATAACGTCCGTCGGTGGGCCGGCGCGACGGCTGGACATAGGCCGCCGCCCAGCTGTCCGGTCCGATGGCCCGCAAAAAGGTCGACGGGTGAAAGGTGCCAGCGCCCACCTCCATGTCGTAAGGCTGCAACAACACACAACCCTGTTCAGCCCAGTATTGTTGCAGACGCAACAGCATATTCTGAAACGTCAGCTTGCCAGATGCCGGCGCCTGTGTAGAAGCGATCATGATTCGGGTACTCAATGCAAAAAGGGGCCACCCGATAAAAAACATACAACGGGATGGGGGCGCAATTATACGGCTGCCAGATTGCGAACGCACCTGCCGGCTAGCCGGCCAGCCGCCATCCGAGCAGCGATTTAGCGATCTTCAAAGAGGCTGATCCCGGCAATGCCCTGACCCCCGCAATGCCATGCCTGCGGCAGGTCACCGACACTCATGCCACCAAGTGCGTAGACGGGGACGGTTGCGGAACCCGCCAGGTCGCCAAACTGCCGCCAGCCCAGTGGCGTAGCGGTTGGGTGAGTACCGGTGGCGGCCACCGGCGACAGGGTGACGAAATCGACCCCCAGATTCGCGGCATGATCTAGCTGTTGTCGATCATGACAAGCCGCTGACCACCAGCCTTTGATGGTTGGCGGTCGTTCCCTGGCTTCCATCAAGCGTTTGGAGTTGAGATGAAGAACATCCGCGCACTCAACCACCGGCAAATCCGCCGCGCAGTTAACCATGACCTGACAACCACCTTCCTGCAGGGGCAGCAGCAATTGCGTGGCGATGCGTTGAAATTCTCCGTCTGAAAGTCCAGGATCGCGCAGGCAGATTAATTTCACTCCGGACTCCAGGGCCCGCTGCCAGCGTCGCAACAAACTTTTGACGGAACCGGCCAGATCAGCCGTAACCATCAATCGGTCTGGCAATCTCAACGCCCTTAGAATGGCGGCATTAGCTGCTGGGAAATGTTGTGGTTCGAGCCCCTGACTGTCCAGCCATTGCCACTGGCTACCCGGGGGCTGGTCCATCTGCCACCGGGTCACCAGATAAACGCTGATCCTGAGTAGCCGTTCACCCCCTGTGGAATCAGCGGCATACCGGTGAGGAAGGGTGATTAGCGGCCGATATTCCAGGCCGACTAACCCGGTCTCTTCATGCAGCTCACGTAGCATCGCCGTTTCGGCCGCTTCACCCGGTTCTGCTTTGCCACCCGGAAATTCCAGCAAACCACCCTGGTGCTGCTGCCGGTGGCGGCGACCAACTAGTACCTGACCGGCAGAGTTTCTGACAACAGCCAGGGCTATGGCGATTTCATCATCTGGCAATAACTTGCCCCTGGCAAACACCTGCAATCACATTAACCACCCAGCGCACTTGCCTCGCCTGCCGGGCAGCACCATCGGCTTAAGTACGATACTCGGCGTTAATGCGCACATAGTCGTAGGAAAGATCGCAGGTCCAGTACTGAATGCTCTGGTCACCGTCGTTTAAATCGATAGTGACCGTGATATCGGTCTGCGCCATCACCTCGGCCCCGGCGGCGTCCTCATACTCGTCGGCGCGGGCTCCCTGCCGAACAATGCAGACATCGCCCAGAAACACCTCAACCCGGCCAATATCGAGCTCGGTGATCGGCGCGTATCCCACCGCCGATAAAATTCGTCCCCAGTTGGCATCCGATGCAAAAAAGGCGGTCTTTACCAGCGGCGAATGGGCTACGGCCGACGCAACTGCTCGGGCATCCTCGCTACTCCGGGCACCGCGCACCTCGATGGTGATAAATTTGGTGGCTCCTTCGCCATCGCGAACAATGGCCTGGGCCAGCGTCTTGCAAATCGACTCCAGTGCGGCCAGAAAGCGCTGCCAGGAATCAGTGTCGGCATCGGCGAGCAAGGGGTTACCCGCCGCGCCCGTGGCGATCAGCAGGCAAGCATCATTAGTCGACATATCACCGTCAACGGTGATGCAGTTAAAACTTCGTTGCACCGCCTGCTCAAGGCCCTGCTGCAGTAATGCGGGATCGATGGCTGCATCAGTGGCAATATAACTCAGCATGGTCGCCATATCCGGACGGATCATTCCAGAACCCTTGGCAATTCCAGTCAGGGTGACACTCACACCGTCAATTTCAATAACCTTTGAGCAGCCTTTTGTCACCGTGTCGGTGGTCAAAATAGCCTCTGCCGCAGCCGACCAGTTATCGGTGTCGAGTCCATTCACCAGGTCAGGGATGGCATCAACGATGCACTGATCGGGAAGCGGCTCGGCGATCACGCCGGTGGAAAAGGGCAACACCTGTTCAACGTCAACCCCGGTGGCGTTAGCCACCGCGGAACAGCAGCGTCTGGCTGCCTGCAGGCCCGCATCACCCAGACCACAATTGGCATTGCCACTATTAACGAGCAAATAACGAGCAGCCGCCTGCTGAAGAAACGCTTTGCACAGGAGCACCGGCGCTGCCGCGAACTGATTGGTAGTAAAAACCGCGGCAACCTTGCTCTCAGCCGCCATCTCCATCAGCAATAGATCAGGCTTACCACTTTTCTTGATTCCAGCAGCCACCGAAGCTAAACGAATACCCGGTACCGGAACCAGCGGTTCCTGCGGCACTAATCCCGCCGTCATGACACTTCCAGATAAGTGGTCATCAGTTCAACTTACCGTGGCATTGTTTGTATTTTTTACCGGAACCACAGGGGCAAGGTTGATTACGGCCGATTTTCTGATTCGGACGAGTGAAGGGAGCTGGCGCAGCATTCCCACCTCGCGCCGGAGGCGCGACAGGCTGAGCCGGTTCAGGAGCACCGGGCGGCATCGCCTGTGGGTGCTGCATCGCAAGCTCAGCGCTCTGCCGACGCTGCTCGTCAATGGCCTCGGCATCTTCTTCGGCCCGGAATTCCACCCGCATGAGTACGCTGGTCACCTCGTGTTTAACCCGTTCCAGCATCTGCGTGAACATCTCAAAAGACTCACGCTTGTATTCCTGCTTGGGGTTTTTTTGTGCGTAACCCCGGAGGTGAATACCCTGGCGCAAATGATCCATCGCCGCGAGATGATCTTTCCACTGGCTGTCGAGCACCTGCAAC
>OJFP01000401.1_pt1 | contig 31825 bp, 33 predicted proteins | sample 1594141 | NCBI WGS metagenome assembly OJFP01 (sample SAMN05416843, study PRJEB24817) | seawater metagenome | isolation source: Sea water | place: Canada:Atlantic | collected 2013-07 | reverse complement strand
TACACTATCCTCTTCGTCGGCAGCGTCAGATGTGTATAAGAGACAGTTCCAGCACTATGCCGTTGATTTTGACGGTGATGGTCGGCGCGACCTGGTTAACAATGTGGCCGATGCCATTGGCAGTGTGGGTAACTATCTGGCCGAACACGGTTGGCAACGCGGCGAGCCAGTGCTGCACTATGTTGACTATCCCTATCAGAGCGATGATTCACTGCTCGAGCGGGGTTATAAGCCTCACTCCGCGGTCAGTGAACTGCGTTCGCTCGGGGTGACCTGGCCGGCCGACAGCAAGGTGGACCAGCAGCGTCAGGCAGCGGTGATTGCCCTCGGGCAACGGCGGGGCCATACGATGGTGGCTACTTACGACAATTTTTACGCCATCACTCGGTATAACCACAGCCCACTTTACGCGATGGCCGTGTTCCAGCTTAGTGAATCGCTGCGCGCCGGTCGGCAACGCTAGAGGTATTAGATGAGCAGGGTCTGTGCGCGACTGCTTTGCGTGGCTGGATTGATTAGCCTGCTGAGCGGCTGCGCGCCAGCCGTTTATCAGCATAAACCGGTCGATGGACCCCCCGATTTTGCCCACGGTGATCTGCACGCGGTGCCGGATGCTGTGCCCAGGCTGGAAAACCCTTGTCGCGGCTGTCGGCGCCCCTACGTGATCGAGGGTGTTCGCTACGTGCCGCTGGCAGATAACCAGGGTTTCCGTGAGCGCGGAGTGGCTTCCTGGTATGGCAAGGCGTTTCATGGCAACCCTACCGCCACCGGTGAGCCCTACGATATGTTTGCCATGACCGCCGCCCATAAAACCCTGCCGTTACCCAGTTATGTCCTGGTCAGGAATCTTGAAAACGGTCGTCAGGTGACGGTTAAGGTCAATGACCGAGGTCCCTTTCGTGCCGGGCGAGTAATCGACCTTTCCTATGCGGCGGCGGTTAAACTCGGTATCGACCAGGTCGGTCGCGCCCAGGTCGAGGTGGTGGCCTTGCCCGTTGCGGCAACCATGACAGCGACAACCGACACCGCCGTTGCCATGCCGGAAACGGTCAATACGGGTGGCTATTATCAGGCCGGGGCTTTCGCCAATTTTGATAATGCAACGAGTGTCCGGTTAAAACTTTTGGCGGCGGGTATCGAACCCGTGGCAGTGGTCACGGTCGAAGTGAACGGTCAACCGCTGCACCGGGTACACGTCGGGCCGCTGTCGATTGAAACTGAATCCCTGGTGCTGGCCCGACTGCGAGACCTGGGCCTTTCTGGAACTAAAGTGATTAATAAATGAATGATGGGTTAATCGGCAACTTACGGTTGCCAAATTTATGGTTGAAAAAAATTCTCGCTGGAATAGGGCTAATGTTCTGGGTACTGCAGGCTGCTGCCGCGCCGATACCCACCGCGCCTTCTCTTGAAACCACCAGTCATATTCTGTTCGACGTTGCCAGCGGCCAGGTGCTGGTGGACAGTAACGCGGATACACCGGTAGAGCCGGCCAGTCTGACCAAAATAATGACCGCATTTCTGGTCTTTGAAGAGCTGGCCGCTGGGCGCATCTCAGACGATGATCTGGTAACTATTAGCAAGCGCGCCTGGCAAACAGAAGGCTCGCGGATGTTTGTGGAGGTCGGCAAACAGGTTCGGGTGGGCGATCTGGTCACCGGGATGATTGTCCAGTCTGGTAACGATGCCAGTGTGGCTCTGGCGGAACATATTGCCGGTAGCGAGGGTGCTTTCGCGCAACTAATGACGGCCACTGCTGCCCAGTTGGGTATGGTCAATAGTCAGTTCAAGAATGCGACCGGATTACCTGCCGCCGACCATTACACCAGCGCCCGTGACATGGCCATTCTGGCGACGGAAATGTATCGACGGTTTCCTGGCCGCTATCAGCTTTACAGCCAGAAAGAGTTCACTTTTAACGATATTCGCCAGCACAACCGTAACCGCCTGCTGTGGCGCGATCCTTCGGTTGATGGGTTAAAAACGGGTCATACCGAGGCGGCCGGTTATTGTCTGGTGGCTTCGGCAGAGCGCGATAACATGCGGCTGATCAGCGTGGTTACTGGTACTAAAAGTGATGCCAAGCGATTTGAGGAAACCCAGACCCTACTTAACTATGGATTTCGATTTTTTGAAGTCCATACCCTGTATCGCGGCGGTGAAGTTCGCAGCCGAGCCCCGGTTTACGCCGGTGCGGTCGAGACAGTCGCGGTCGGGATTTCCGATGACCTGGTATTAACCCTGCCTCGCGGCCGCAAACAGGACCTGGCGGCGGTGGTAGAGATCGACCGAAACATTCCTGCGCCGGTAGTGGCCGGCACCGAGCTGGGGGAACTACTGGTTTCGCTGGATGGCAAGTTGCTGGCGAAGCGGCCGTTGCTGGCACTGGAAGGGGTGGCCGAAGGGTCGTTGATGCAGCAGTTCGGTGCCTGGGTGGGCGCTCTGTTTGAATAGTCAGGTGCCGGCGGGTGATTCTCTGCTTGAAATGGCCTGGGTCAATGGCGAGTTCGTGGCGCCGGCAGCGGCTAAGGTCTCGGCGCTAGACCGGGGATTTATTTTTGGCGATGCCGTTTACGAGGTCGTGCCCGCCTACGGCGGCAACCTGTTTCTGTTGCAATCTCATTTGCAGCGATTAGCGCGGAGCCTGGAGATTACCCGGATTCGTAATCCCTACAGTGATGAGCAGTGGGGCGACCTACTTCAAGGGCTTGTGGATCGTTGCGGTAACCATGATCAGTCAGTCTATTTGCAGGTGACCCGCGGAGTTGCGCCGCGGGATCACGCTTTTCCCGATGTCGAACCGACGGTCTTTTGCCTGAGTCGGCCGTTGGCGGAAACTTCTGATCAACAGCTAGATCAGGGGCTGGTGGCGATAACGACGGCGGATATTCGCTGGGACTACTGCCATGCAAAAACTACTTCACTGATTGCCAATGTAATGCTGCGCCAGCAGGCAGTCGATGCGGGCGCTGACGAGGCGCTGCTGCTGCGGGATGGTTTGCTTACCGAGGGTTCTGCCAGCAATGCGTTTGTGGTGGTCAGAGGTGAGCTTCTCACGCCAACCGCTGGCGAGCAGTTACTGCATGGCATAACCCGCGAACGGATATTACAACTGGCACGGCAGCAAAATATTCCGGTTGCCGAGCGTTCCGTTAGTGAGCAGCAGCTCCGTCGCGCCGATGAGATCTGTATCAGTAGTTCTACCAAAGGTATTTTGCCGGTAACTCGGCTCGACGACGTGGCGGTTGGCGAGGGTACGCCGGGGCCTGTCTGGCATGCTATCTGGCAGGCGTATCAGGCGGAGATAGCTCAGCTGAGAAAAGGTGCGGCTGGCTGAGATGGATAGCCGGCAGGAGCCACCTCCGCGGCTGGAAGTTCGCTGGTTTGAGGGTTTGCAGGATTATTCGCAAACTCACCAGCAGATGCAGCAGTTTAATGCGGATCGTGCTGTCGATGCGGCGGACGAGCTCTGGTTGCTTCAGCATCACCCGGTGTTTACCCAGGGAGTTAACGGGCAGGCAGAACACCTGCTTGATGCGGGTAATATTCCAGTCGTGCAGAGCGATCGCGGCGGCCAGATCACCTACCATGGCCCGGGCCAGCTAATCTGCTATCTGCTACTGGATATCCGTCGCCGCGGAATCGGGGTGAAAGGGCTGGTATACACCATCGAACAGGCGCTGATTGATTGTCTGGGCCATTATGGGGTGGCCGCTGAGCGGCGTTGCGGCGCGCCGGGAATCTACGTGGCAGACGCCAAAATTGCTGCCCTGGGTTTGCGAGTCAGGCGTGGTTGCAGCTATCACGGACTCAGTTTAAATGTGGATATGGATCTGAGCCCCTTTAACCGCATTAACCCCTGTGGTTATGCGGGGCTGGCGGTGACCCAACTTGCCGACCAGATTGAAGACGCCGCGCCGTCATTGGACCAGGTTGGGGGATTACTCATTGAAGCGCTGGACCAGCAGCTGGCGAGCTAACGCAATTTCATCAACTGCGGCAGATTGCCAGTCAGGCCGATGGTTTGCCTGAGCAGTTCAGGTTTTACCAATACGCTCCGGTTAAGGAGAGATACCCCCAGACCACGCAGGGCGCTGCCAGCAGACCAGCGATAGCAGCTACTTAGCAGCTCCTGTGCCGCCAGGTAGCTATTGACGCCACTGCGCCGCCACCGGTCATAGTTGGCTAACAGCGCCGAATTGCCCGGGTCACTACTGTGGCTGTTTATGAGTTCAGCCAGGGCCAGCGCATCAGTAATCCCCAGGTTGGCACCCATGCCGGCCAGGGGGTGAATCCGATGGGCCGCATCACCGATTAGCGCAATTCGATCAGCGCAATAGCGTCGCGCCTGTTGGCGGAAGAGTGGGAATTTAAAGCGCATGGAGCTCTCTTTGATCACACCGAGTTGACCATTAATCGCGTCCCCGAGTTGTTCACAAAATTGCTCATCGCTCTGGCTAACCAGTGCTGTGGCATGTTCAGAGTCGGTTGACCAGACTATCGAGCAGTAGCCGTCAGCCAGGGGTAGAAAGGCCACTGGCCCGCTCGGCAGAAACTTTTGCCAGGCAGTCTGGTTGTGATGACGGGCCGGCTTTACGGTGGCCACCACTGCGTGCTGGTGATAATCCCGGCGGTCGATGTCAATCCGGGACTGCTGACGTATGTTTGAGTTAGTGCCATCGGCGGCGACCAGTAGCCGGGTGCTGAGCTGCTCACCGTTATCCAGGACCACAGACACTGCGCCTGGACTGGGCCAGCTTATTGCACTGATGCCACGGTTTATTTTGGTAGCCCGGGTTGAATCGATGCTGCTGTGAAGTGCGCTAACCAGTTGCTCATTCCCGATCACTGCGCCGAGTCTGGTTTGTCCTAGGGTTGTGCTGTCGAAAGCAATGGCAGCGCGGTTCTGGCTTTCCCAGATATGCATACGCTGAAACTCCTGGCCGCTTCGGTCGTCCGTTTCAGGCCAGCTATCAAGCCGTTGCAGGGCGTTAATCTGGCCGCCATAGATAGCGCTGAATCGTTGCCGATTTAGGGCGCTGGCCGGCGCTGTCTTGAAGGCATCAGGGGCCGGGTCAATCAGCGCCAGGCGCAACCCGCTGGGAGCCAGTGCTCTCGCCAGTGTGCTGCCGGTTATGCCAGCACCGGCGATGATAATGTCGTAATCCAGGCTCATGGTTACTGGTCCCGGGAATGTCGGGCAGTTGCACGGAAACTGAGCTGTCCGGCGGCGCGACGAACGAACAGTCGTCGCAATGGTGGAAGCAGTTCCAGCGCGGTCAGTGCCAGATTACGACCCACCGTTAGAGGCGTTCCCGATCGAGCGAACAGGCTGGGGCAATGGCGTGAAAATTGTTCCGTTGTTCGCCAGTCGTTGCGCCTTAGCTGGCAGTAGTGCGACAACAGCGACGGGGTGCCGGGATCGCCCTGTTCGCGAGCGATCTGGGCCAGTAAGTCGGCCAGTACCGCAACATCTCGTAGCGCCAGGTTTAGACCCTGACCGCCGACCGGGTGCAGGTGGCGGGCCGCACTGCCAATGAGCAGGAGTCGGTCCGACCGGGGCGATCGGCAGGTGCGCTGAACGAGTGGAAAGAGTTCGCGTTCGGAAACGTCAGAGAAATCGCCTGCCCGGGTTCCAAAGGCCTGGCGCAGTGTGGCAAGAAAATCGTCCTCGTTGCTGTGTAGAAGCGCTTCGGCATCAGCGCTGTCAGCGCACCAGACTAATGAGTAGCGGTGGGGGTCGGCCAGCGGTAACAGGGCAATGGGTCCACTGTCGGTAAAGCACTCCCAGGCACGCTGTTGGTGAGGCTGGGTAGTGGTAACCGTTGCGCTGGTGGCTGAGGATTTAAAATCGTAGTCACGGAACTGAACGCCTGCCAGTCGGCGTAAGCCAGAGTTAAACCCATCGGCGCCGATGGCCAGACGGGCGGAGATTGTGGCGGCAGTATTCAACCGGGGGGCAATCGCTGCATCGGTTTGATCGATGCCGTCGATGGTTGCTGTAATCGTCGTTAGGTTGGGAGCGTTTTGCTGGCTTTGGTTGATCGCCGCCAGAAGGGTGCGTTCGGGTACCACCCAACCGAGTTGATGATCGCCCAAATCGTCGGCATTCAGGTGGGTTTTCCCCGGTTCCCCTCGGCGGGACACTTCGATCCGGGTGATCTCGCTGGCGTTGCTGGCGACCTGATCCCAGATACCCAGTGATTGTAAAATTTGCCGGGAGCTGTGGTTCAGCGCGATGGCGCGGTTGCCGATGGTCGGCGCGGCCGGTTTAATGATCGCGGTGTTCCAGGGGGTGTCGGCCAGCAGCGCGGCCAGTACCCCGGCCACCGGCCCGCCGCCAGCGATCACCAGATCGAAGTTATCCATTGCTCCGCATCAGTGCTTCGATATCGTCAATGCTTTTTGGTACATCGGCAGTGAGAATTTCGCAGCCGGTTTTGGTGACCACCGCGTCGTCTTCAATACGGATACCGATGTCCCACCAGCGTTCGTCCACGCCCTCGCTGCCGGCTGCAATGTAAATACCCGGCTCCACCGTGGTGACCATTCCCGGTTCCAGCAGCCGCCACTGGTCGTCTATTTTATAGTCACCCACGTCGTGGACATCCATGCCCAGCCAGTGCCCTGTTCGATGCATGAAAAACCGTTTGAAGTCACCGCTTTCAAGCTGCTCTTCCAGCGTGCCCTGAAGAATGCTGAGCTCCAATAAGCCATTGATAATCACCGTTTGCGCGGCAACGTGAGGCTGGTCCCAGTGATTACCAGGGGCGACTGCTGCGATGGCGGCGGTCTGTGCATCGAGCACCAGGTTGTAGAGGGTGCGTTGGTCGTCACTAAAACGACCATTGATGGGGAAAGTGCGGGTGATATCCCCCGCGTAGTAATCGTATTCGGCCCCGGCGTCGATCAGCACCAGGTCGCCGTCGCGCAGTTTCTGGTCATTCTCACCGTAATGAAGAATGCAGCCATTGGCACCGCCACCGATAATGAAATTATAGGCAGGCCAACGGGCGCCATTGCGGATGAACTCGTGCTGCATTTCAGCTTCGAGCTGATATTCCATCATCCCGGGTTTGCAGGTCTGCATGGCGCGGACGTGGGCGCTGGCGGAGATTTTCCCCGCGGTGCGCATCTGCTCTATCTCCGCCTTGCTTTTAAACAACCGGTGTTCGTGCAGCAGATGGTCAAGCGTGATGAATTCACTCGGGGTATTAACGCCGGCGCGGGCCTGGTTGCGCAGCTCGTTAACCCAGGACATTACTCGATTATCGAACTCTGACTGTTTGCCAATGCTGTAGTAGATTCGTTGGCGGTCTTTGAGTAGTTCTGGCATTTGCTGGTCAAGATCAGCAATGTCGAACGCCTGGTCAGCACCGTAATCTTTGCAGGCGCCGGCCTGACCGGCGCGTCGGCCGTCCCAGGTTTCCCGCAGGGGGTCTTTAGGCCGGCAAAAGAGTACAAACTCACCCTCTGCGCGACCAGGAATCAGAACGGCGACGGCTTCCGGCTCAGCAAAGCCGGTGAGGTAATAAAAATCGCTATCCGGGCGAAACGGGAATTGGGTGTCCCGATTGCGGTGGTGGTGAGGATTGGTGTTGACGATTGCTACACCGTCCTGAAGCTCTGCCAGAAGTTTACGGCGGCGGCGGGTAAATTCGCTTTTTTTCATGGGTTTGAGGCCTGAAAGGGAGGGACTGACTTAGTGCAGGGTTTCGTCTTCTTCGATAAAGCTGGCCGCAGCCAGGTCGGTGAATATCAGGCTCACCGCCACCCTGACGTATTCGTAGACTTCGCTAAAAGCCGCTTCGTCGTCGCGATTTAGTTCTTCGGTATCGAGTTCACGGATAGCCTGAATATCCTGAAGCGACTCAAAGCTTTCGTCGGAGAGATACTCGCGCAGCCCCTGTTCGTCGCCCAGCGTAGCTAAAAACCCGTAACACCAGGTGGCTAAGGAGGCCGCCTGTAGGGCGAGTGGACTATCGTCACCCTCAATCAGGGGTTCAAATACATCGCCGAATGTTGCTATCTGCTGGTGTCGCAGTTCCATGGCCTGCCGACACTGTTCAAGTCGATCAGCGGTGGCAGCGTCATCCGCAAATAATAATTCACAAAGCTGCTGTGGCGCACCCTGACGGGAGACCAGACCGCATACAAACCCATCGATCTCAGCCAGTTCTGCAGAAGTAACCATTCCCAACCACTGGTGCAGAATGGACTCGTATTCGGTGTCTTGCATAGTCGGTGGGTATCCGTAGATCGCAGCGTCTGCTGCTTGCTAAAATGGCCTCGTTGGGCAGGGGTGAGATGCGACAAATTCTAACATTGGCGGCGATAAGCTCCTGCATTGTTCGAATAACTGCTGGTTTAAGTTGGGGTTCTGTGAATAATTGCAGGTACCGATTAATGCCAGCGCCGTTTAACCGAGGTCTGTTATGAGTGGTTCCACCAAAACTCCTGTCGACTCTCTTGACCTGGACCATCTGGAGCAACAGATCGATGCGCTGGTTAAGCAGATTGACACCCTTAGTAGTGAAAACGACACCCTGCGGAAGCAGCATCAGGGGCTGCTGGTTGAGCGCGCCCGGTTAATAGAAAAGACCGAAACGGCACGTTCACGGGTAGAGGCGATGATTTCCCGACTGAAAGTGATGGAGCGTGATTGATGGCGGCGGAGCAGCAGAGTATTCCGGTAAAAATTCTGGGTCAGGAGTATGTGATTGCCTGCGAGCCGAGTGAGCGCGAACAGTTACGGGCCGCTGCCCACTACGCCAATCAGAAGCTGCTGGAAATACGGGATAGTAATAAGGTGTTAGGGACCGAGCGGTTACTGGTGCTGGCGGTGCTGAATATTGCCAATGACCTGCTAACGGCCAATGTGGCTAATAGTCATTTTGAGCAGAGCCTGAGTCGCGTGGCCCGGATGCAGCAGCGTATCGAGGGAGCGCTTGTTGGCACGGATCCGACACCCCAACCCGGTTAGGGCCTGGCGGAGTGACGGACAGCCGATGCTAATTTCCTATTGGCTGCTAAAGAGTAGATAATGGCAGGCGATAATATTGAGTAATGGTACCCACTGTGGTGTTCGAGAGCAGAAACGTAATTCTTGAACCACTTTTTGTTCGATAGGGGACTAAACGGTCAATGGTGTGCAAGCCTGGATTGTTCAGGAAGCCTGATTTGCCTGCATCCGTCCCCACCCTTTATTTTGGGTTCAAGATCGAGCTCTGCCACGGCGCTAATGGTGGGTGCCGCCCTTTCTTTTAGTAATGCCTGCAGACTGTTTTATCTCTCCGTGTTACGTGTTTTGATCCCTGTCGTTATCGGGTTCTGCGACCTTTCCCATTCGCGGCAGGATGGCGGTGAAGTCTCAATTGCTTCCGGTTGATTCGCGACAATCAGTGCGTCGCCATATTCGAGCGTTGCGGCGCAATCTTGCTCCCCTGCAACGACGAAAAGCGGCTAGTGAGCTCGATAGAGTCATTGCTGCCTGCCCTGCTTATAAACGTGCAAAAAAAATAGCGCTTTACTGGCCGGCGGATGGTGAAATTGATCCTGCGCCACTGGTTGCGCGAAGCTGGAACATGGGTAAGCACCTCTACCTGCCAGTTTTAACCACTGCTCGGCGAGGGCAATTACGGTTTGCCCCCTATAGCCGACAGGTCAAACTGGTTAACAACCGGTTTGGTATCCCTGAGCCTGCTCCGGCAGCTGGGAAATTGTTGAAGGCAGCGCAGCTTGATTTGTTGATCATGCCACTGGTGGCCATGGATCGGCTGGGTAATCGTCTCGGTATGGGCGGCGGTTACTATGACCGGACGTTGCAAAACATTGCCGGCCGGGCGGTGGGGCCGGTGTTGATGGGCGTGGGTTATTCGTTTCAGGTTGTCGAAAGGATAGACAGACAACCCTGGGATGTGACGCTGGACTGGCTAGCGACGGATGAAGGGCTGCATGTGGTGCAGTCGAGCCGATAGCGTGGTTAAATGTGCACCCGCCTGTTTCCCTGTTGACCTGGTTCATGCTCCAGGGTTATCTGCTGGTTTACGTATTCAATTACTGATGGAATTCAACGCATGACTCAACAATATCTCTTTACTTCCGAGTCGGTATCCGAAGGTCACCCTGATAAGGTTGCGGATCAAATTTCCGATGCCATCCTCGACGCGCTCCTCAAAGACGACCCTAAATCGCGAGTCGCCTGTGAAACCCTGGTGAACACCGGTCTGGTGGTGGTATCGGGCGAAATCACCTCCAATGCAATTGTGGATTACCAGCAGATTGCCCGCGACACGATTAAGCGTATTGGTTACAACTCTTCCGAACTGGGTTTCGATTATCGTTCCTGCGCGGTACTGACTGCGATCGACAAGCAGTCGGACGATATTGCCCAGGGTGTCAACGAAGGCGAAGGGCTGGATCTTGAGCAGGGTGCTGGCGACCAGGGGCTGATGTTTGGTTACGCCTCGAATGAAACCGATGTGTTCATGCCGGCCCCGGTGACCTATGCCCATCGACTGGTTAAACAGCAGGCAGAAGTGCGTAACAGCGGCAAGCTGGCGTGGTTACGCCCGGATGCCAAAAGCCAGGTGACGTTTCGTTACGAGGATGGAAAACCCGTTGGTATTGATGCGGTAGTGCTCTCGACCCAGCATGACGAATCGATTGAGCATGCCGATCTGGTAGAGGCTGTGCGCGAAGAAATCATTGCCCCGGTGCTACCCAGCCACTGGCTTTCTGAATCGACCCAGTACCTGATTAATCCCACGGGTAAGTTTGTGATCGGTGGCCCGGTGGGTGATTGTGGCCTCACCGGCCGAAAAATCATCGTCGATACCTACGGCGGCATGGCCCGCCACGGCGGCGGTGCTTTTTCTGGCAAGGACCCGTCCAAGGTAGATCGTTCAGCGGCTTATGCCAGTCGCTATGTGGCAAAAAATATTGTTGCCGCAGGCATCGCGGATCGCTGCGAAATTCAGGTCTCCTACGCGATCGGTGTGGCCCGGCCCACGTCGATATCCGTCGAGACTTTTGGCACCGGCAACATTGCGGAGCACCGTATCGTCGAATTAATTGAAGAGCATTTTGATCTGCGCCCGAAAGGGATCGTGCTGATGCTGGATCTGTTAAGACCGATTTACGGCCAGACAGCAGCCTACGGCCATTTTGGCCGCACTGAAAAAGAACTGACCTGGGAACGCACGGACAAGGCGCAGGCGCTGCGCGAAGCTGCCGGCCTGAGTGGCGATATCCCCTCTGCCGCCTGATTGTCTCCAGGGCATGACCCTGGCAACCCTGAATTTTCGAATCACTGGAGAACACAACAATGAGTTCCATCGCCCCAATTGACGCCGACAAGGCTGATTATCGTATTGCCGACATCGGCCTGGCCGAGTGGGGTCGTAAAGAGACGGCCATCGCTGAGAGCGAAATGCCGGGTTTGATGGCATTGCGAGCCGAATACGGTGATGCGCAGCCGCTAAAAGGCGCCCGTATCGTCGGTTGCCTGCACATGACTATTCAAACGGCAGTGCTGATCGAAACCCTTACCGCATTGGGTGCCGAAGTGCGCTGGTCTTCCTGCAATATATTCTCTACCCAGGATCATGCTGCTGCTGCCATGGCCGCCGCCGGAATTCCGGTGTTTGCCTGGAAAGGGATGAACGAGGAAGAATTTGACTGGTGTATCGAGCAGACCATTGTTGGGCCTAACGGCTGGCGGCCGAACATCATCCTTGATGATGGTGGTGACCTGACCAAAATGATGCATGAGCAGTTCCCCGAATTGCTTGATGACGTTCGCGGCCTGTCCGAAGAGACGACCACCGGCGTCCACCGTCTCTATGAAATGATGAAAGAGGGCAGCCTTAAAGTCCCGGCTATCAACGTCAATGACTCGGTGACCAAATCCAAATTCGACAACCTCTACGGTTGTCGTGAATCGCTGGTCGATGGCATCAAGCGTGCTACCGACGTGATGATTGCCGGCAAGATTGCGGTCGTTTGTGGTTACGGTGACGTCGGTAAAGGCTGTGCACAGTCATTGCGGGGTCTGGGTGCCACCGTGTGGGTGACCGAAATTGATCCAATTTGCGCATTGCAGGCAGCGATGGAAGGCTACCGCGTGGTGACCATGGAAACCGCCGCTAGCCAGGGCAACATTTTTGTCACCACCACTGGCAATATCGATGTCATCACCCATGACCATATGCTGGCGATGAAAAGCCAGGCGATCATCTGCAACATCGGTCACTTCGACTCTGAAATCGATATCGCCTCCTTGCGTGGTTACACCTGGGAGAACATTAAGCCTCAGGTCGATCATGTGATTTTCCCTGACGGCAAACGAATTATTTTGCTGGCCGAGGGGCGGTTGGTGAATCTCGGTTGTGCCACTGGCCACCCGAGCTTTGTCATGTCCAACTCCTTTACCAATCAGGTGTTGGCGCAGATCGAGCTTTGGCAGAATTCCGCAAACTATAAAAATGAAGTTTATGTTTTGCCCAAGCACCTCGACGAAAAGGTGGCCCGTAGCCACCTCGAGCAGCTGGGCGTCGAGTTGACTGCGCTCTCGCCGGAGCAGGCAAAGTACCTGTCGTTGCCGGTAGAAGGTCCCTACAAGCCCGAACATTACCGCTACTAACGATTGATGAAAAGCCAGCAGGGGCTAGAGCGCCGGTTTAGTCTGGAGTTCTTTCCAACCAAAACAGCAGAGGGCGCCGATAAGGTTCGCTCGGTACGCAAGCAGTTCGCTGAACTTCGCCCAGACTATTTTTCGGTGACTTTTGGTGCCGGCGGCAGTACCCGCGACGGTACTATCGAAACGGTTCGTGAAATCAGTAACGAAGGTGCCGTGCCGGTGGCGCCGCATCTCTCCTGTGTCGGTTCCACTCGTCAGGAAATCATCGACCTGGTTGACGGTTATCGCCAGATGGGCGTGAAAAACCTGGTTGCCCTGCGCGGTGATCTCCCTTCGGGGGCCGGTTACGGTGGCGGTGATTTTTCCTATGCCAATGATCTGGTTGCCTTTCTGCGGGAGCAGTGGGGAGACGAATTTCACATTGAAGTGGCCGCTTATCCCGAGTTTCATCCGCAATCGGACAACGCCGAGGCGGATCTACTGAACTTTAAGCGCAAGGTCGATGCGGGTGCGGACGCAGCTATCACCCAGTATTTCTACAACGCCGATGCCTATTTTGGCTTTGTCGATAGTATCGAAAAACTGGGGGTGGACCTACCGGTGGTACCCGGCGTGATGCCGATTACCAACTACACCCAGCTGGCCCGGTTTTCCGATGCCTGCGGCGCGGAAATTCCGCGCTGGATTCGGCGTAAGCTGGAGGCGTTTGGGGACGACATGGCGGCACTGCGCGATTTTGGTCACGAGGTGACCCTGCAGCTTTGCCAGCGGTTACTCGATCAGGGCGCTCCGGGATTACACTTTTACAGCATGAATCGGCTGGAACCTTGTCAGCGTCTCTGGAATGAGCTGGGCCTGTCCGATCCTGACCAGCAGTCCTGATTGTAAATCGGCGACCTGTATCAGGTTTGACCGGTCAAGGCCCTTAACTAACTCATGCGTGACATCCGTCTTTACGTTGATCTGCCGCTTGCCGTCGGCACACTCCTGGAATTGCCACCGCAGACCGCACGCCATGCAGTGACCGTGTTGCGATTAAAAAGAGGCGATTCACTCACTCTGTTCAACGGTCAGGGCGGTGAATACCGGGGGCGAATTGAGACGTTGCAGCGTCGTCAGGTTCAGCTCAGCGTTGATGACTTTATCCCAGTCAACCGCGAATCTCCCCTGCACATCCGGCTGGTACAGGCGTTGGGAAAGGGTGATCGCACCGAGTGGGCCATCCGTAAGGCGGTAGAGCTGGGTGTCAGCGAGATAGTTCCACTGGTCACCGAACGTACCCAGGTAAAAACCAGTCCGGATAAAAATGATCAGCGCGAAAATCGCTGGCAAAGCCTGATAATCGCCGCCTGTGAGCAGAGCGGCCGGACCCGGTTACCGTTGCTCAGACCAGTGGCTGGGTTTGCCGAGTGGGTGGCTGGCCAGCGTGGGGGTGAACGGTTGATCCTCGATCCTCGGGCCGGCGATGGGCTGAGGATCGAGACACGGGTCGATGAAGTGGAGTTGCTGATTGGGCCGGAGGGTGGTTTCAGCGCCGATGAATATGAACTGGCTGAAAGTAACGGTTATCAACCCGTTGCGCTGGGGCCGCGAATATTGCGTACCGAAACCGCGCCACTGGCGGCGATAGCGCTGCTCCAGGCCCAGGCAGGTGACTGGATCGGGCAAACTAAAAGGCCCGGTTAGCCCGGGCCTTTTTCGCAAAGTAGACCTTAATTAAGAGGGAACCAGGCTATCTTCTGGAACCTCCAGTTCAATATCCCCATCGATTAACCGGGCCATGCAGGCCAGTCGAGCGTTGGCGGGTGCCTCCATCTCCGCCAGCGTACGGGCTTCCGTATTACTGATCGGTGAAAGGTTGTCGCCACCGCCAACGACCAGCACCATGTCGGTGCCGCAACTGCCCAGTCCACAGGAGGTCGCTATGGGTACGCCTTTGCCCTTGAGCAGGCTCAGCAGCGACGAATTCGGCATCGCCATCCGCCAGTCACAATGGTCAACTACTCGAATTCTTCCCATGATTGCTACCAGGTCGCTACTTCGTTAAACAGGCCAATCCCCACGCCCTTGGCGATCAGGCTGGCGGCGGCGATACAGGCGGCCTGGGTATCCAGATCATCCGCAGCAACGTATTTTTCGAGTACCCGTAAACCTTCGTTGCCGTGTTCCATTTCCACCTCGCCGCCGTGTATTTCAAACCATTCTGCATCTTCTGGAGCCAGCCCGTAATGGTTAATGCAGGCTTTGCCAATACGCCCAAATATTGCCGGTACCACGCTCTCCACCCCGACTGCACAGGCAGCCATACCTTCTATCCAGGGCCGGTGGAACACGTAGGCCTCGATCACCATGCGCAGGCTATGGATCGTTTCGTTAAATTCATAACTGCTCCAGTCCGGACCATTAAGAATAGCATCACCATCGCCGCCCAGTGCCGTAACAGCGCCAGCCAGAAGGAATGGGTGGTCCCTTTCTATGAAGGCGTTCTCCAGCAGTGCCGCTTTTACCTGATGGTCGTTTTTTGGACAACGGGAAGCCAGTGCAGAAACGTACTCCGGAAAGCCCGTGATCACCCAGCAGAGATCCGACAACAGCCGGACCAGATTTTCCTTAGGTAATTCGCCGGCTTCGATTCTGGCCACGACCGGGTGGTGCAGCGCCAGACCGGCGACGGGTTCTAGAATGTCGTTCTTCAGGTGATTCAGCCAGGGGGCTTCGACGTCAATAAGGTATTCAGTGTTCAGGGTTTCAGCAGCGCTACTCATCAGAAATTCCTCCGAATTCAAAGTATCTATAATCGTTCAGGTCTAATCGCCAAAACCGACCATAACGGCATCGCCGCGGCCGAAAACTGATATGTATCAAGTGGCTCCGTTTGTAGTCTGATGTGGGGTGATACCGGCTAACTCCCTGATCTGGATCAAATATCAGCATTCGATCGGGATGATGAATGACGGAGAAGTCAGTGGAAATCAGTAGAAACGAGGCCGGTATTTAATTGATTAACCCCGCCAGTTGCCTGCTAGGCGGCGATCGTTAACCTGGCATCCCGCTCCCCAGTTATCGCCATAGTTTCTCGATTGAGCTACCCTCGACTCGACCACTATTTGAGGGGGTGAGATGGATGAATTTCTGCCGGGTGAAATCCGGGCGGTACGGGATGAACTGGTACGGTTTCTCGAAAGAGAAATTATTCCGGAGCTGGTCGGGTATGAATCCCGCGGCGAGTTTCCGCGGCCGCTAATTGCCAAAATGGGCGAGGCTGGCTATTACGGCGTGGCTTTTCCGGAGCGCCTGGGCGGCACGGACCTTGGTTTTTTGGCCATGGCAGTGGTGGCCGAAGAGGTGGCCCGCGCCAACCCGGCCCTGTCGCTCAGTCATAACCAGCAGGGCATGACCTGCCCCTACACTATTTACTCGGGCGGCTCAGATGGCCAGTGTGAGCAGTACATTCCCGACATTATCGCTGGCAAAACCATCGGTCTCTGGTCGTTAACCGAGTCCGGCGGCGGTTCGGATGCCGCCGGTAATCTAAAAACCTTCGCCCGCCGTGATGGTGACCGCTATTTGCTTAACGGCAGCAAAATGTTTGCTACTTTGGCGGATCAGACCGATGTCGGTGTTCTCTTTGCGCGCACCGATAAAGAGGGAGGCCACCGGGGTATTTCCGCTTTTATTGTCGAGCCGAATAAATATCCCGGCTATCAGGCCAATCCGGTGGATTTCGTCGGTCTTTCAAAAATGACCCGCAGCTGCGAAGTGGTGCTGCAGGATTTCGAGGTGCCGGCGGCCAACCGTATTGGTGACGAGGGCGCTGGCTTTGGCATTGCCATGCACGCGGTTCAGGCTGGCCGGGTGTCGGTGGCTGCAAGAGCGGTAGGTATTGCTCGCGCCTGCCTGGATGAAGCCATGCAATACGCACTGGAGCGCCCCATCCGTGGTCAGTCGCTGGCAAGTTTCCAGATGACCCAGGCCGCCATCGCCGACACCCTGGTAAACATTGAGGCGGCAAGGCTGATGACCTATCAGGCTGCCCAGCTAATGGATGACGACAAACCGGCCAACCGGGTATCGGCTCAGGCCAAATTAATCGCCTCCTATGCACTAAAACAGGCGGCTAATACCGCCGCAGAGCTATTTGGTGGTTACGCGCTCACCGAGGAATACCGCATATCAAAGCTCACCAGTTATGCCCACGTGTTTCTGGTGGGCGAGGGAGCGCCGGCAGTACAGCGTATTTTAATTGCCGAAGATGCGTTGGGAATGAAAGATGCCGACCGGCATTTTCGTAGTTATCGGTATCCTCGCGGCAAAGCGTAGCCGTTGGGAAGTGATTCCGCTCACGCTGAATTGAAGAAAAGCGATAGCTAGCAGGTTACAGTCGGGAGAGGCAGATGAACAAAAAGCAGCAGGCAGAAATGCTCAGCGGGTACAGGGTTCTGGATTTTACTCAGGTAGTGGCAGGCCCTACGGTTACCCGGTTGATGGCGGAGATGGGGGCCGAAGTGATCAAGGTAGAGATTGCCCCCCACGGCGATCTTGCGCACAACCTGCCCTATATCCGGGATGGTCGCAGCGCCTACTACGTGCAGCAAAATCGCGGGAAAAAAAGTCTCTGCATCGATGTAAAAAGTGACGGGGGCCGGCAGCTGCTGCTCGACCTGGTGGCGAAAGTAGACGTGGTAGTAGAGGCCTTCTCGCCGGGGGTGATTGGCCGACTGGGGCTGGGTTATGAAGCGGTCCGTGAGATTAATCCGGACATTGTCATGTGTTCCATTTCCGCCTTTGGTCAGCAAGGTCCCCAGGCCAACATGCCCGGTTACGACTATATTGCCCAGGCTTACGGCGGTTTCACTGGGCTGATTGGTGAAGAAGCGGGTTCGCCCTATTTCCCCCAGCTAGCTTTTGGCGATGCCGCTACCGGTGGGTTTGCCCTGGCAGCGGTGATGGCGGCTCTGCTCCACCGTGAGCGCGGCGGCCCGGGGCAGTACCTGGATATCAGCCTGCTCGATGTCTACCTGAATGGCCACGAAATCGGAATTCAGGCAGCCAGTGCCAGCGGCGGCGAACTGGTTCCCCGGCGCACCGGTAGTCAGCATTTTTCGGCGGCGCCCCTGGGCATCTTTAAGGGAGTCGCTGGCTATCTTGTCATTGTCGCTCTGGGTCGTCAGTGGACCGACCTGTGTAACGCCATGGAGCATCCTGAATGGATCGACGATCCGCGGTTTATAGATAACCAGACTCGGGTCGAACATATCGACGATCTGGTTATCGCGATCGAAGGCTGGTTGCAGCAGGTGGGTGATGATGCGGAAGCGATGCGTCGGTTAGAGACAGGTCGAGTGCCCTTTGCGCCGGTTCTCACCGTCGAGCAGGCCATTGAGCTACCGCAGGTCAAATATCGACAGTCAGTACAGACCATTCACGATGAACATATCGGAGAATTCAAAGTGCCGGCTTCGCCGTTGAGGTTTTCAGCGTTTCCCGACCGGCCGCCGTTACCGGCCCCCTATTTAGGCGAGCATAATCGAGAAATACTGGCAGAACTGCTCGGTTACGACGACCAGCAGATAGCTGAACTGGGCGAACTCGGGGTTCTCAGTCAGCGACGACCGGGAAGTTAACCGGACATGCTTCGTTAAATTTCCGAAAGGGCCGAATTTGTTTGCCCTCCGCTGTCGGGGTCACGCCGCCAATTTCCGGATGTTGAGCAGGCTGGCGTCTTAGTTCAGATTTTAAACAGTAGCTTAGATCTACCGTGTCAGTGCATTTGTTTGGTGCACCGCTTTCTGTCCTGCCTCGTTTTGGCCGGCGGTAATGGTCTATTACCGCGTTAATGGCCAGTTGCGTTGGTGCGGCCAGCGCCCGGTTGCCTCAATGGGCGTTTATAAATTGGCGAGTTGTTGGGGCAATAGTCGGTTGCCTGGCCCCGGTCAAAAGCTGCTCGGCGACAGCTGCAGGACGAATCGAGCGTTAGCATGGAACAAATCCGTTTATCCCCGAGGTGGTTTACAGCCCGTGTGGGGCGATCCAATGCCCGGAAACAACGACGGCGCTGGCTCGTAATTTGCAAGCATGGAGTTTCTAGCTCACGGCTAGTGTTTGCGATTCGATTTCCAGCTTGAGCGGGTCAAAGTGCTGAATAAAATTGTTACCGGACAGCGGTTCGAACTGGGTCTAAAAGGGACGCTTGAAATCCTCTGGCCCTATGTGCGTGATCACTTCATAGATCAACTCAAGGGCGTCTGGTTTATCGTTGTTTATCTATTTCTGTTTCAGCTGCTGGTGCTGGGCTTACCGATTGCTTATGCCGGCATGATTGCCGTCGGTACTCTGGTGGTGATTATCGGGCTGATGTTTTTTATGGAAGGCCTGCGCCTGGGGCTAATGCCACTGGGGGAGACCATCGGTACGCTGCTGCCGCGTAAATCCCGAGTGGTGGTGATTCTCGGCTTTTCATTCATTCTAGGTATTGGCGCCACCCTGGCGGAGCCGGCCATTGCGGTATTAAAGGCGGCGGGTGCTGGAGTTAAGCCCACCCAGGCGCCGTTACTGTTTAGCCTGCTTAATGATTACGCGGGGCAGCTGGTAGCCGCAGTGGGCATCGGTGTGGGTCTGGCGGTGATGCTGGGGGTATTGCGGTTTTTGCGGGGTTGGTCGCTTAAATATCTGATTTTGCCTCTGGTAAGCACCTTACTGGTAGCCACTGTCTGGGCGAATGGTCACCCACAAATGCGCCACGTGCTAGGCCTGGCCTGGGATTGCGGTGCCGTCACTACCGGCCCGGTGACGGTGCCCCTGGTGCTGGCGCTCGGGATTGGGGTCTGTCGCATGGTCGGCGGCAGCGGAAACCGCAACGCTGGCTTTGGAATTGTGACCCTGGCGTCGCTGTTCCCCGTACTGGCAGTATTGCTGCTCGGTGGTTACCACCTGGGGGCGAAAGATTACTACGGCGCGTCGGCTGATCCGTTTGAGCGCAGTGAGATCCCGGCCGTTGAGGCGGTACACGCGGAGTCCCGGCGGCTTGGTTTTGGCGACGAGGAGTTTAAGCGCTACCTCGAATCCGGTGAATTACCCACCCATTCCCGAATAATTCTTAAACAGGGCGAGCCACAACTAGTCGATGGCCGAATTGTCCACCTGGATCCCATCGTGGTACTGGAAAAAACCGTACCGGACGACTGGTCAGTGTTCGCCGGGGTGCTTTGGGACCCTGATAGTGAATTGCGTCAGCAAATTCTGGACTCCATTTTGACTGCTATTAGGGCCATTGTGCCGCTCTGTCTGTTCCTGGTTTTTACGCTGCGGGTGGTGCTTGGGGAGAAGATGCCCCATGGTCAGGACGTGATTATTGGTCTCACCTTTGCGCTGGTTGGTATGAGCCTTTTTGGGCTGGGTATCACGCTAGGTTTAACGCCTCTGGGCACGCAACTGGGTAGCAACGTGCCGGCCACCTTCACCACGATTTTTCCCTGGGGCTTACCCGGTACCGAGGGGCCGCTGTTTAAATATGCGTTTTACGGCAAATTGGTGGCGGTAGTCTTCGGTTTCTTTCTCGGTTACGGCGCTACTCTGGCCGAGCCTGCACTCAACGCCCTGGGTAATACCGTTGAGTCCATTACGGTGGGGGCGTTTCGCAAAAAATTGCTAATGCATTCAGTGGCGCTCGGGGTGGGAGCAGGGATCGCGGCGGGCGTATGCAAAATCGCTTACAACCTGCCGCTGCCTTATTTGCTGGTTCCTTCTTATCTGCTGCTGCTGATGCTCACCTGGATTTCGTCAGAAGATTTTGTCAATTTCAGTTGGGACAGTGCCGGCGTAACCACCGGACCCATCACTGTGCCACTGGTGCTGGCCATGGGGCTGGGGATCGGCGGCAATGTGCCGGGTGTCGTCGATGGTTTTGGGGTTCTCGCACTGGCATCGGTCGGACCCATTATTACCGTGCTTACCGTGGGCCTGATTGTCGCCCGCAATGAGCGTCTGGCCGCTGAGCAAGTGTGACTGACGGGGATGAGTAGCATGGACACACCCAGTGATGATTGGTTAATAACTACCCATACAACTGACCGGGCGGCGGCGTAAAACCCATGGCCGGATTTCACGCAGTCGAAAACCTCTCCTCGATCACCGCTATATTGCCGAGAGCCAGCGCCGCGCGAGTGCTGGAGCAGGTGTTTGATCAGGGCGGACATGGCGCTACGGTATTCATCGCGCGCGGTACCCTGATTCGTGACCACTGGCTGCAACGGCTGATTCCGGTAATCAGTCCGGTCATGCGTTATATCCAGGTGCTGGTGCCCGATGACGAGGTGGACGGGCTGATAGAGCAGATTTACACGGTGGGTGGATTGCATCGCCCCGGTGCCGGCGCGGTCTTCTGTATTCCCTGTGAAGAGGTGGTCTACTCCAATGATTACCCGGTCTGGTCACCGAGCGAGAGCTCGCTAACCAACGCCTCCCTGGACATTAAAGAAAACCTTACCGCTATTTACTGCATCACCCGCCGAGCCGAAATAGACACCATTTCCCGTGCGGCGATGCAGGCGGGTGGACATGGCCCCGTGGTGCAGCTTTGCGAGGGCAGAGGCTTGCGTGCAGGTCTCGGCTGGTTGCGGATTACCAGCAAGCCCGACAAAGAATTACTGGCGATCGTGGTCGACAATGCCGATGCCGATGAGGTATTCGATGCCGTCATCCGCGCGGGTCGTATCGGCTCGCCGGGGCGGGGTATCGCCTACCGGCTGCCGGTACAAAAAGGGGTGGTTAATCTGACCAGCGTCTACGGTCACGCCCACCAGGCGGCCACGCTGGAACAGATTATCGCTGCCATCGATGACCTGAAAGGCGATAGCCACTGGCGCGACCAGAGCGTCATTGACCTGGGTCGAACCGGTAAGGTGGCGGGGGTTGGTTTAGCACCGAGTGGCCAGCACGACCTGATCGATTATGTCAGCCTGATTTGCGTGGTCCGGCGCGAACACATGGAGCCGCTAATGGCAGCGGCTACCGCGGCCCATGCACCGGGTATCAATGTGGTTTACGGTAAATTTAGCGAGACCGAAGAGTCAATCGCCGCGGGTGTGAGTTTGACGCGCGAGCGCGGCGTGCTGCGCAGCATATTGCCCCGGACTCAGGTGGGGCGGGTGCGAGAAGCGCTGTTAGAGACCGCGGAGGAAAACAATCTGCCGGAGATTTGCCTTTATGTTCAGAGCGTTTCTCGTGTGGTGGCTTATGTGCCGGAGGTGCGCAAACCAACGACCCTACAGGGGCAACGTTATCGGGGCGCAGTAGTCGCCACGGAATAACCGTCTGCTAGCTATCTAACCAGGCGGTGGCCGATCTTAATGTTTGCCTAGCTTTTGAAACACCGCTAAGGAGTTCAGCCCGAGCGGAAAAGTCCCAATCCGCCGGGCCAATTTTTGGTCAGTGATAACATAGGCGACGGGTGTTACCCGTTTTACTGCAACCAATAATCAGGAGTTTTTGTCAGATGGCTGGAAAAAATAGAATGATCCGCAGTTTGGTCTGGTTGTTGATGGTCAGCATCACCTGGACCGGTTCAATGGCCACCGTGCAGGCAGCCATGATTAGTTCCACCACTCAGGCTTCGGCCGAACAGGGATCCTATAGCAGGGATCAAATACACCAGATGCTCGCATCCCAATCGGTGCAGGATCAGCTCGTTAGCATGGGCGTTGACCCGGAGCAGGCCAAGCAGCGAATTGCGGCCTTAAGTGACGGTGAAATGCAGGTACTTAATCAAAAAATGGCGGAGCTGCCCAAGGGCGGCATTCTAGGTTTAATTGGTGCCGTTTTTGTTGTATTGCTGGTCCTTGAAATCGTTGGCGTGGTCGATATATTCAAAAAAGCGTGATCAGTTAACGCACATTGGATTGCGTCGTCGTAATTTCGCCGACAAAGCGCGTTCTTTTCCGGGTTTGGCGCAGCGCCCTGATCGCCGCAACATTAATCACCGCCGCTTGCGGTAGCTCCCCGGTCCAGCCGCTATCCAGCCCCCAAATGGGGGCTGGGGCGAAGGAACTAACCGCCGTCGGGTTTTTTCCGCAAACGGGCTTTCAATGTGGCCCGGCGGCTCTAGCAACCTTGTTGACCCACCGCGGTGTTGAAGTAAACCCGGATCAACTGAGCGATCAGGTTTACCTGCCAAAGGGCTATGGCAGTCTGCAGATTGAGCTGTTGGCGGCGTCAAGGCGCTATCAAACGATTCCCTACCTCATCGACGGTTTCGATGACCTGAAAATTCAAGTCAGTAATGGCAATCCAGCGCTGGTGCTCCAGCGCGTTCGCAACTGGTGGGTGCCTGCCTGGCACTACGCCGTGGTGGTCGGTTTCGATGACGTGCAGCGCCAGGTTATCCTGCGCTCCGGCACCGAGAAACGCCGATTCGTTTCATACCGGCATTTTTCTAACACCTGGCAAAAAGGCAACCAGTGGGGCTTTGTGGCTTTAACACCGAGTGTCCTGCCCGCCAATCCCGATGCCGGCCGCTATCTCGATGCGGTGATTAATGCGGAATCACATCTAACCACGGACCAGGCCATTGCAGCTTACCGGGCCGCCGTCGCTCGATGGCCAGAAAACACTGCAGCGCTGTTCGGGCTGGGAAATATGCAGTATCGAGATGGCCAGCATGGCGCGGCCGAACTATCGTGGCAAAAAGTATTGCAGCGGCAAAGTAATCACGCAGGCGCAGCTAATAATCTGGCCGAATTGCTTGCCGAAAAAGGTGATATCGAGCAGGCGATCGTCTTGCTGGAAACAACGCTGGCTGGGAGTCTGGCGCCAGAAAGCCTGAGACCGGTACTCCTCGAAACTCGTCAAAAGTTAAAGCAGCAACTGCCAGCGATTTAAAGTAAGAAAACAATCCTGAACTACCTGATCGAAAAGTGAATGCGGTGTTAATTTTTCCCGGAAAAGCCGGGGTCGTTCAGCTCTACCCCTATTTATTTTCTAATTTCCTAGTTTTTATTATCTTTGAACTCTTTATAAGCTATAGCCATTCCCAATAAAAAGAGGAATCCAAAAATTGGTGTCGGAAAATATTGACTTCTAAATACTCCAATATTAACCAGCATGGGTGGGAAAAAATAGCTAGATAACCAGGATAAAAAGCATGCCGCTACCCCTTTTGATGGAACATTCATTCGACTAATAACCGCTTCAATTCCCTTGTTCTTTTCCTAAATGCATTCATCGCATACAACTATTAACATCAATATGGTTCGGTCTCAATCGGTAATGACTTATTCACTTTCCCAGACTTAATCGTTCGATTTTCGTCAGTTGGTTATTTAGTGAGTTGTTACCGCAACTAAAAATTATTTTACGAAGTAATAATAAAATAATATCCATATTCCAAGGAAAAATACACTATTAAAAACATAAATTATGACTAAAAAAATTGATATTTTTGAGGCCTTTTTATCTATAAATAGTCGTTGATAAATAATTATCAAAACTGTGACAGTAAAAAAGAACCCTGATAAGAGCACCCAGAGTAGGCTACTTCCAAGATATTTTCCGGCTAGTATGGAAGCCACGAATACAAATGACAAACAAAGCCCTACTGCTTGGATGTGTCGGTTTTTTATTATCCAAGGCATCGTAAATAAATCTCGTCAGAACGGAGAGGTTATTAGGCTCTAGCAAGACCAGCGTAAACCGGGAACAGACCACGGGTTATTCTGCATGGTCGACAATTTTACGCGGTCGCCCTGGTTTTCCGGGGTGACACGCCTGGCAAGTGCTTCAGCATTCTGGTCCTGAAAATGCTGGTTCCCCAGTAATCAATGGGGTCAGACTCGATTGATTATGGCTGATTCACGATAGGCCTTCGATTTTCTGTCTCCACCGCGAGGTTTTGGGCCGGTTGCTCGAGCCAGTTTGAGCTCAATCACCGTCTTAAACCGGTCGTTACCCAATACCGGTGTTTTGTCGGTCGTCTGACGAATTTTATCCAGAGTGAATTGGGGTATTCGTGCGTTGAACAACTCACGATAAGCCTGCTGTCGTTCGGTTTTAGTTTTACCCAGCCGCAGATATTCTGGATGCGGCACCTGCAAACCATTTTCTGCTCCCATAGCATTAAACCGGTAACTGCTCCAGGGATACTCCGATGGGTGATTAATGTCATCCATCGCCCGCACCGGGTTAAGCTCAATGTAACAATAGGGCGTAGTTCAATCTGACCCCCATTGAATTTTGTGATTGTTTGGATTGCTGGGTTTTATATCTATTATTGAACTTAGGTTATCGGGGTCAGAAACCACAAAAAGTAAATCAGCCTCATTGAAGTAATAAACAAATTTGTTGTTTCCATTTTGATCGACCCATGTATCAACTAGGTTAAGAACCTCCCATTTCGTCCTGTGCTTAGCTTTAGCTTTAACTTTACCAGTTAGTGTGGCACTGACAATGGATCCCTCCGGTAATATTTTGATCTTAATAATGCATTCAGGGATATCGTTGCAATTTTGGGTTTTTAATCCAACCGTCGGGTACATTACATTTTTACCAGATAATAATTCTTGAATCCTAATAAATATGTCACTTTCGGTGCTTAGAAATTGGAACCATCCAGATTCCATTTCTATCGTATGGCCATTGATCGTTATTTGGTTTTGTTGAGTGTGGTGAAACCAAATTTGTTTTGCTATTTCAGAGGTCGAAAATAAAAATATCGCAGCAGGCAACAAAAAAAATATTGGCAATAACTTCTTCATGCGATTTATTATCTGCATTCTAAAATGCTGCGTATTTTTAATAGTTCGTCAATTTTGCTGAACATATCAATTGAACCTGATAGAACAATTCCATTACCAAGCAAGTCTACAGTCCTATTAAACTGATCGCTTTTGTGTTTTTCTATATCAAATCCATTATTTATAGGATTGTTTACCTGGTCGGCGTGGCGCTTATCTTCTCTGATTTGTTCGTCAAAAAGATCGCCGGCCTTTTTATAATACGCGTAACCAGCGCCCGCAGTTACTGCTGCTGTAATTAGGGAAAGAGCAGTGCCCAGGGTTTTCCCTTCTGAATCAATCCACCGAAGCAGATTCCCCCCAACATACCCAAACGTATTAATCCCACCTTGCAGCCCAATCGGATCGGAGGTCATATAGCACCCCACCCCTGGATCATAATACCGATTCCAGTTGTAAAATTGCCCACTCTCCCCATACGCAAATTGCCCCGGAAACCTCAGGCAGATAGTCCTGTTCTTCCCATCGCCATCCGGGTCTCTTTCGGCCTTGGCCTGGCCGAAGGCTGCGCCTTATCTTTTATAGACCATGGTCTGATTTCTATCGGTGCCGATTCTAGGCGTGAATACATGATCGGTGGTGATTCAGGTGGTGCGTCCAATCGTGCCGTTTGATTTGATCTTCACCTGCATTAGCGGTTCGGCAGCGGCCCAGAGGTAATCTCTGACTGGCTTGCCGTTCTCGTATTCGCTGATCAGGTGACCGCGTTGTTTATAACTGTATGCGTTCCCACATAGGGGCGTGGTAACGAGAGTCATGCCCTTATAATTCCCCGTGTTAAGAATTACTGTAGGCAGAGGAGTCACCTTTCACTCGTCATGCCAATCACCAGATAGTGGAGAACCACTTAATGAATTCGCCTGCCCAACGCACGGTCGCGGTAATCATGGACCCGATCGAGCAGATCACCCCTTATAAGGACACTAGCCTGGCGATGATGCTGGAGGCTCAGCGGCGTGGCTGGCGGGTGGAATATCTGTTGCAGTCTGATATGTACATGCGCGATGGCACTGTCTCTGCCCGGCGGCGGCGAGTAGAACTCTTTGACGATAACGACCGCTGGTTTGAGGTGGTCGACGAGGTCGATGATGCTTTTGTGGGTGTTGACGTGGTGTTGATGCGCACGGACCCACCGGTGGATGACGAGTATCTTTACACTACCTGGATGCTGGATCGGGTGGAGGATGCTGGCACGCTGGTAGCCAATCCGCCGTCAGCCCTGCGGGCGGTGAATGAAAAAATGTTTACCGCCGGGTTTAGTCACTGCATGTCGCCGACCCTGGTAACTAGCGGACCGCAGCGGATTCGTGATTTTCTCGCCGAGCATGGCGACATTATTCTCAAACCCCTTAATCTGATGGGGGGTGCATCGATATTCCGGTTGCGCACCGATGACCCCAATATTGGAGTGGTTATTGAAACCATGACCGGCCACGGTACGCAATCAATCATGGCGCAGAAATTTATCCCGGAGATTACTGCGGGTGATAAACGCATTCTGGTCATCGGCGGGGAGCCGGTACCCTTTGCCCTGGCGCGGATTCCCTCGGTGGGAGAGACCCGGGGTAATCTGGCCGCGGGTGGCCGCGGTGTGGCTCAGCCACTGTCTGACCGGGATCGCTGGATAGTTGACCAGGTGGCTCCTACACTGGTTAAAAGGGGTCTGCTGTTTGTTGGCCTGGACGTGATTGGTGATTATTTGACCGAAATTAATGTCACCAGCCCGACCTGTGTTCGGGAACTCGACAGCCAGTGCGAACTCAACATAGCCGGTACTTTTTTTGACCTGCTTGACCAGAAACTCGGTGCCTAGTTTTATCACTTTCCGGTAGCCCTTTTGAGCGCGACTTTTAATCAACCGCCAGTAACCGCCGACCCGTTTGGGCTGATGGTTATCGATAGTCCGTTGGTGGGGCCAAAAGATCGGTTGCTGTCGACGCTGCTCTATGCGCTGGCCGTGCATCTGGTATTAATACTGGGGCTCCAATTTGACCTGTCGCTGACCGATACCACACCGGATCAGCCGACGCTGGATATCACCCTGGTGCCGGTAAAAGACGATGTGCCGCCGGAAAAGGCGGATTTCCTGGCGCAGGGCAATCAGCAGGGTGGCGGTGACCGCGATGAGCGGGCCAAGCCGACCACGGTTCTACAGGCAGATCAGCGCATCGCCGCTGAGCAGCCGGTACCAGTTCCCGTTCAGGATGCCAGTAAACCGATCCCGGCTGCCCAGCCCAAAAAGGCTGTTCTTGCCGCGGCTCAGCCCTCCAGTCACAAGGTCGCGACCAACCCGATGGAGAAAGACGCGGACACGCGGGCACAAAAATTATCCGCCGCGACTCTGTTGCGCCAGAGTCGTCAGTTTGCACGCTTGCAGGCGCAATTGGCGGAGCAGCAGCAGGCCAGCGCCCGGCGGCCCCGTAAAAAAATCATTAGTGCATCGACCCGTGAATACGCGCCTGCGGCCTACATGGAAGCGTGGCGCGCCAAAGTAGAGCGGGTGGGTACCATGAACTATCCTGAAGCGGCTCGTCGGGCGGGTATTACCGGTAGCCTGCGGCTGGCCGTGGAGATTCGGCCTAACGGTCATCTCAGCAAGGTGGAGGTTAGCCGTTCGTCCGGTTATCCGGTGCTCGATAAAGCGGCGATAAGAGTGGTTAACCTGGCGGCCCCGTTCGCACCATTACCGCCGGCAATCACCAAAGAGGCGGACCTTCTGGTGATTGTGCGCACCTGGCAGTTTGCCGAAGAGTCGGTGGCCATGCGCTAATGCCTGGCTGGCAGTGTCTGATGCCTAGTAACTTACGCCGGGCGGGTTAGAATAGCGACCATGCAAGCAGATCCCAATCTTACCGGCCAGTTTTTGATTGCAATGCCAGGCCTGGCCGGCGAGCCGTTTTATCGGTCCGTTTGCTATATCTGCCAATACGATCAGCAAGGCGCTTTGGGGCTCGTTGTTAATCAAAGCACGCAGCTGTCGCTGGGGGATGTGTTTGTGCAAACGGACTTGACTCCCGTCAACGAGGCCATTGCGGCGATCCCGGTTTACAGCGGCGGCCCGGTTAATCCCGAGCGCTGCCTGGTCATGCACCAGCCGATAGGCGAGTGGGCAGCCACCCTGCAGGTGACCGACAGCATCGGGGTTACTGGTTCGGTAGATGTGCTGGAGGCGATTGCTGCCGGCGAGGGACCGGAACAGTTTTTTGTCTGTCTGGGTTATGCCGGCTGGGGACCGGGTCAGGTTGACGATGAAATTCTGCGTAACGACTGGTTAACCTGTCCGGCTGACAGTTCCATTCTTTTTCAGGCGGCGACAAGCGACCGCTGGCGCGCTGCCCTGGGGTTGATGGGGGTCGATCCCAATCAGCTTTCCAGTGACGCTGGCCATGCCTGAGCGGGGAGCAATAAAGCGATTGAAGTTACATTCGTCCATCGTCCGGACATTGGCTTGAGCCAGCGCCTGCTCGGATTTGATTACGGCCGCAAACGCATCGGTGTGGCCAGTGGCCAGCTGGTGACAGGCACCGCCAGTGCCCTGGAAACCGTGCGGGTATTTCGCCAGGGTCCTGATTGGCAGCGCATCTCAGAGTTGGTGGCGCAATGGCAACCGCAGCGCATGGTGCTGGGTATATCCCGCCATGCCGATGGCACCGACTCGCACCTGACTCCGCTAATCAGGGAGTTTGCCGCCGAATTAACCGAACGCTACGGCTGTGACGTGGAGATCATCGACGAATACCTCTCGTCGGCGGAAGCAAGAATGTTGCTGGAGGAGGGCGGAGCCGCCACCGAGGGCGACCACCTGGACGCCCTGGCGGCGCAGTTAATTTTGCAAAGCTGGATTGATCAGCAATCGCGTCGGACATCATGAATAATCAGTCTGCCGAAATGGACGTTGCCGCGCTGCTCGACCAGATGGCCATTGACTGCCTAGCGCAGTTATCCGGTGAGGAGGCGCTGGTCGTGGGTATTCACACCGGCGGCGTCTGGGTGGCAGAACTGCTGGCGCAACGACTCGGGTTTGAGTGTGCCCAGCTGGATACCAGTTTTCATCGCGACGATATTCTTAAAAGCGGGTTGCCGCAGCAGATAGCCGTTACCCGTATGCCGGTGAGCGTCGATGGTCGTACCCTGTTGCTGGTGGATGATGTTCTGCACACCGGGCGCACCATACGCGCTGCCCTGGATGAGCTTTACGATTATGGCCGGCCGGCGCGGGTGTTGCTGGCGGTACTGGTCGACCGCGGTGGATATGAATTGCCCATTCGTGCCGATGTGGTCGGTGCTCGCTTGAGTGTCGAGGCGGCTCAAAGCGTCAAACTCATTGGGCCGGAGTCGTTACGGCTAGAGATTCGGGAGACAAATGGTTGACTACTGACGCCCTCTATCAGTCACATCAGCAGATTCAGTACGATCATCGTGACGAACTTCACCACCTGTTGACCACCGAAGGCCTGCGGCGGGAGACCTGCGAGCGCATTTTTGCCCTGACTGACTCGCTGACCGAAACCAGCGCGGTAAGAAAATTGCCGGTGCTGCGGGGCAAGACTATTGTGTTGCTGTTTTTCGAACCTTCAACCCGCACCCGCACCACCTTTGAGATTGCCGCCAACCGACTCTCGGCCGATGTCACCGTGGTCAACCTAGCTACCTCCGCCACCAGTAAGGGCGAAAGTCTGGTGGATACGATCGAGACCCTGCAGGCGATGCAGGCCGATATGTTTGTCGTGCGTCATGCGCAGAGTGGCGCGGCCCATCTGATTGCCCGCCACGTGGCACCACACGTCAGTGTGGTTAATGCCGGCGATGGCTGCCATGCACACCCTACCCAGGCGCTTCTGGACGGCTACACCATCCGTCAGCACAAGGGCCAGGTTGAGGGGCTGCGAATCGCCATCGTCGGAGACCTGCTGCACTCCCGGGTTGCCCGCTCACAGATTCACGTGCTGAAAACCCTGGGGGCGGCGCAGATTAATCTGGTCGGGCCCAAAAATCTGGTGCCCACTGAATTTGAAGCCCTGGGTACCCGGGTCTATCACGACCTGGACGACGGCCTGCAGGGAGTCGATGTGATCATGGGGCTACGCATGCAACGGGAGCGAATGGCCGGTGGCGTGTTGCCGTCTGATCGCGAGTATTTTCGCTACTACGGATTAACCGAAGAGCGGCTAAAAGTGGCTGCCCCCGACGCCATCATCATGCACCCCGGACCGGTTAATCGAGGCGTAGAGATCGACTCCGCTCTGCTGGATAGTGACCGATCCGTGATTCTTGATCAGGTAACCAACGGTATCGCCGTGAGGATGTCGGCAATCAGCCTGGTGCTGAGCCGCAGCTGGTCGGTGGAGACATAATGGCACAGCGATATGTAATTTCAGGCGGTCGGCTTATCGACCCGGCGAACGGGGTTGACCGAGTCGCCGATCTGGCGATTTCCGAAGGTAAAGTGGTGGCCATTGACCGGCTGCCGCGGGGGTTTAAAACCGCCAGTCGAATCGATGCCGGTGGCCACTGGGTGCTGCCGGGCCTGGTCGACCTGCGGGCCCGGGTGCGCCCGAGCCAGGCAGAGCAGACCCTGGTTTCCGTCAGCGAACTGCAGGCGGCGGTGGCCGGTGGAGTGACCACCGTGGTGGCTGCGCCCGAAGACGGCGTATTGATGGATAGCTCTGCCGCTGCTCACCGGCTCCAGCAATTAAGTAATGACATGGGGTTATGCCGGGTTATCCCTCAGGGAGCCTTGACTCGCCAACTGGCGGGTACGCAGTTAAGTGAAATGGCGGCCCTGCAGCGAGCCGGCTGCGAGTTAATGGGTAACGGCCGCGTGCCGGTGGGCTCGCAAATGATGCGCAATGCACTGGATTATGCGGCTAATTTTGATTTGCCGGTGGTGGTCCATTGCGAAGTGCCAGGGCTTGCCCAGGGCTGCATTCACGAGGGAGCAACCAGTTTGCGCCTTGGGTTGACCGGTATCCCAACTGCCGCCGAGGAGGCGGCCGTTGGCCGAGATCTGGCGCTGGCGCGGCTAACCGGTGCTCAGGTCCATTTTGCAGGACTCTCCTCGGCCGATGCCGTGCAGTTGCTGAGCGCGGCTAAAAAAGGCGGGTTACCGGTCACCGCCGATGTCGCCATTCACCATTTATTGCTGAGTGATGAAGACATCACGGGCTTTGATGCTAATTACCACTGCCGACCACCGCTGCGAGCCAGCAGTGATCGCGCGGCGCTCTGTAAGGCGGTTCGTAACTCGGTGATCGAGGTTATCTGTAGTGATCATTCACCGAAATTAGGCGACAGCGAGCTGTTACCGTTTGCCGAAACCGAGCCAGGTATCGCCAGCGTGGAGATTTTGTTGCTGTCTCTTATACACATCTGACGCTGCCGACGAAGAGGATAGTGTAGA
>OJFP01000398.1_pt1 | contig 31968 bp, 25 predicted proteins | sample 1594141 | NCBI WGS metagenome assembly OJFP01 (sample SAMN05416843, study PRJEB24817) | seawater metagenome | isolation source: Sea water | place: Canada:Atlantic | collected 2013-07 | reverse complement strand
ATTCATTGTTATTTCCTGCAAAATTACGAACCGCATTATTTCCTAAGTTTCTAGACTTTCTAGCATTGGCACCTTTAGCTTCCATTTCCGATTTGTAAAAAGGAGGATTACAAATAACCGCAGAAAAAGAATCTCCTTTTTCTATGATTCCTTTTAAAATATTAGCTTCATCTAATTGTTGTCTTAATGTAATTTTACTCTTTAAACCATTATCATCTATGATATCTTGAGCAGAATCTAAAGAATCTAATTCTGTATCGGTAGCGACAAAATTCCAGTTATATTCTTTAACTCCTAATAAAGGATAAATACAGGTTGCTCCAGTACCTATGTCTAAAATTTTAATATCTTTTGAAATGCCAGAGGATTCCAATAAGTCAGCTATATAATGTATGTAATCTACTCGTCCAGGAATAGGAGGACATAAATTTTCATCAGGAAACGTCCAATCTTTAATTTCGTAGTGTACTTCTAATAAAGTCAGATTTAGTTGTTTGACAGCTTTAGGATCAGAAAAATCTATGGTAACAGTTCCATATTCATTCTTTCTGACAAAAGGTACTAAATTCTTATTGTGTTTGGTTAAAATATCGAAGTTGTAACCATTTTTATGCTTATTTCTAGGATGCAATCCCGGCTTTAAGTTCATTTAGAGTTCTAAGATAGTAAATGCTTGTTCTAATGGTTTTAATGATTCCTTTAATGCGATAATTAAGTTTTGTCCGTGTTCTAAATAATACTCAGAAAAATTTCGCTGACGTTCCTCTAGGCTTTTATTAGGTAATAATTGATCTTGTAATTCAATAATTCTACTGATTCTATCAACTTGTTTTCTTTTCTCTGCACGTAATAATCTTTTTTCCAGATTTTCTAATCCTTTGAGTTGTTTTCTATGTTGGGCATCTACAGCTCCAATAAAAGAAACATCTGTTTCATTGGCAATTCTTCTTAAGGCTAAAAACTGTTGAGTTAACAATTCAGTAGCATCTGTAAAACTAAACTTAATATTTGAATTCTCTTTAACTTTTTTAGCAAGTAAAAGATGTTGTTTCATGAACATTTCTTCAAAAGAAATATCTAAGTTATGTAACTTTTTGATCTGTTTTTTAGAAACAATCTGAACTGAATTCCTCAACAATAGTGTTGGAAAAGGAATCTTTACAGATTTAAAGTATGCTTTTAATTGCAACCAATAAGCAAGTTCACCACCACCACCAATATAACAAAGGTTTGGTAAAATTACTTCTTGATATAGAGGCCTCATTATTACATTTGGACTAAATCTATCACTGTGGTTCTCAAGTTCTTTAAGAATTTCTGCTTCTGAAAAAACAAGATCTGTGTTGTGAATTGAATACTGCCCTTGGTTTTCAATAATTCGTTCTCGAGAGTTTTCTGTTAAATAAAATAAATTAATTTCTCTTGGATTTACTTGTACTTTATATTGCTTTTCTAAATTTACTATGGTATTGGAAACTGCATTCCATGAGGTTTGATGAAGTAATTCATCTTTTATAATAGGAGCAAAAATATTTTTCAACCGTTGGTCATCAGCATCTAAAACAACCAAGCCATACGTTTTAAATAAGTCATTAGCAATATATCTAGTGGCGTCGGCAAGAGAGGTTTGAGAAACATAAGCACTTTTAAAAAGTTCTGATAGATATACAGCATTTTTAGAATCTCCTATTTTTTTTGAAAAACTAGTAAAAACTTCCTGTATGCCTTCTAGCGAAAATCTTCCAACGGCCCCACCGTCCTGTCTATCCCAAGTAACTTTTTCCTCTTTGAAATTAAAATAATTAATTTCTTCAAAATCATGATCTTCTGTAGCCATCCAATACACAGGAACAAACCTTTGCAAAGGAAATTGCTCCGCTAAAGTTTCAGATAAATTAATGGCAGAAACTATCTTATATAAAAAATACAACGGCCCAGTAAACAAGTTTAATTGGTGACCTGTTGTGATAGTAAAAGTATCTTTATTTTCAAGTGATTTTATGTTTTCTAAAGTGGCTTCAGAAGCAGTTATATTGCTATACTGATCCTGTAAAACACTTACTAACTCTTTTCTAGTTGAGAGTGAAAAATTTTCCCCTTTCTCCTTAATTTGAGAAGCAAAACCTTTTATATTAGGAAAATTATTATAATAGGGCTGAATCGATTCTTTCTGATCTAAATAATCAGTCATTGTCTTGGAAAAGAATCCTGTTTTTTGAAATGGTATATGAGTAGACTTCATAAATTCATACGATAACGCTTACAATAACAATTTAATTAATTTGCTCTGTCCTGTTAAACACAATTAAAATTTATCAAAAATACTAAATTTGCGGTAAGCAATTAGTGAATGAATACTCTAACAATAATTAACGATTTAAAAATATTTTTAACTCTTGATAATTAGAAACTGATGTTGCAACTTTTTCTTTACTCATAACCTGCTTAATTTTTTGAGGTATCTCCACATTAACTGAAAGAGTTTCTTCTACTACCTCTAAAAATTTAACCGGATGTGCAGTTTCTAAAAAAATACCAAACTCGTTAGTTTTTAAACCGTACTTTTTTAAGCCTAAATAACCAATGGCCCCATGTGGCTCTGAGATGTAATTAAATTTATCATGTATACTCTTCATCATTATTTTAGTTTCATCATCTGAAAAACTAAACGAAGAAAAAGATTTTTTTAAGTTAGATAGGTTATTATGAAATAATTCTTGAATTCTAATGAAGTTACTTGGATTACCTACATCCATAGCATTTGAAATAGTAGCTTTTGATGGTTTAGGATCATAATTTCCATTTAATAAATATTGAGGAACAGTATCATTAATATTTGTTGAGGCAACAAAATGTTTCACAGGTAAGCCTAATTTTTGAGCTAACAACCCAGCACAAATATTTCCAAAATTTCCACTAGGAACAGAGAAAACAATGTCTTTATAATGTTTGCTCACTTGTTTATAGGCAAAGAAAAAATAAAACATTTGAGGCAACCATCTAGCTACATTTATAGAATTTGCTGATGTTAAGTTTCTAGAAATATTTTTATCTAAAAATGCTGATTTCACCATTTCTTGACAATCATCAAATACTCCGTCTACTTCAAGAGCAGTTATATTATTTCCTAAAGTAGTTAGTTGTTTTTCTTGAATTTCACTCACCTTCCCTTTTGGATATAAAATTACTACTTGAACTCCTTTAGCATTTAAAAATCCGTTAGCAACAGCACCTCCAGTATCGCCAGAAGTTGCAACCAACACAGTAATTTCGTCAGTTTTATCCTGATTAAAATATTCTAAGCATTGAGACATAAATCTTGCCCCTACATCCTTAAAAGCCATCGTTGGACCGTGAAATAATTCAAGAGAACCAATATTCTGGTCTAAATTAACAACAGGGAAATCAAAAGAAATCGTTTTCTTAATAATCTCTTTGAGAATATTAGCAGGAATTTCGTCTCCAACAAATTGTTTAATTACTTCATAGGCAATTTCTTCATTAGAATAGTCACCAATATTATTTATATAGTCTTCAGAAATTGGAGTGATCTTTTCAGGGAAATACAACCCCCTATCAGGTGCAATACCATTTTGAACTGCTTTTTTAAAAGAAGTTAAAGGTGATGAATTATTTAGACTATAATATCTCATACTTTTTATAAAATTTTAATTCCTTGTTGATTAATTTTTGAAATATGAATATCATAATCTATATCTGTATTGTTGTATATTTTTGCCATTGTTTCACCAACAAACTTTGCAGTTCTCTCTCCTTTACTAAGCGCAAAAATAGAAGGTCCTGAACCAGAAATACCAGCACCTAATGCACCTGCATGTATGACCCCTTTTTTAACTTTATTAAATTCTGGAATTAATACCAATCGATTAGGCTCTATAATTTCATCATGTAAAGATCTTCCTATTAAATCATAATCATTAGTAAATAATCCACTAATCAAACCACCAAAGTTACCCATCTGAGTAACCATTTTTTTTAATGATACTTGATTTTTTAAAACAGCACGAGAATCTGCAGTTTTCACCTCTATTTGAGGATGAATAATTGTTGCATATAAATCATTAGGAGTATTAATTTTTAAAACATCTAGAGGTTGATAACTTCTAACTAAGGTAAAGCCACCAAGAATTACTGGTGATACATTATCCGCATGTTCAGAACCACTAGCTAGTTTTTCTCCTTGCATTGCAAAATAAATTAACTCTTGTTTAGAAAATGGTTTTCCTAATAATTCATTAATTGCAAATACAGCACCAGCTGCACTAGCTGCGCTACTCCCTATCCCACTGCCTGGTTTTATCTTTTTATATATTTCTATTTCGTAACCAACAGAAGCATCTACATTTTCAAGTAATGCTAAACCTGCAACACCAGCAACATTTTCATGAGTTTCTAATGGCAATTTCTGACCTGTTATTTTAGTTATTTTTATTCCTTTTTCAGGCACCTCCCTAACTACCATTTCGTCTCCAACAGTATCTAAACAAAGACCAAGAATATCAAAACCACAAGAAATATTGGCAACAGTTGCAGGTGTAAATATTTTAATTTCTTTCATCTTATTAGTTTCTAATTAATATTATACAACCTTAAAGATTTCCTGTCCTAATAACATCTGCAAATATACCAGAAGCTGTAACTTCTGCACCAGCACCAGCCCCTTTAATAATTAAAGGTTGTTCAGAATATCTGTCTGTGTAAAACAATACAATATTATCACTTCCCTCAAGATTATAAAAGGAATGTGAAGGGTTTATTTGTTGTAATCCAACTTTAGCTTTACCATCTTTAAACTCGGCTACATATTTTAAACGACAGTTATTTACTTTTGATTCCAAAAATAACTGTTGAAATTGGGATTCATGTTTATCTAGTGACAAATAAAAATCAGCATTATTATTTGTATCAAGACTTTCTTTTGATAAAAATGAATTGTTTTCTATGTCTTCTAATTCTAAATCAAAACCACTTTCTCTCGCTAAAATTAAAATTTTTCTAGCTACATCAATTCCACTTAAATCTATTTTTGGGTCTGGCTCAGTATATCCTTCAGTAGCGGCTTGTTTTACCACAGCCGAAAAAGTTGATGATGCATCATACTTGTTGAATACAAAATTTAAGCTTCCAGATAGTACTGCTTGAATTTTATGAACTCTATCTCCTGAGGCTATTAAATTCTTTAAGGTATCGATAATAGGCAATCCGGCTCCAACATTAGTTTCATAAAGAAAAGAAACATTAGATTTTCGAGAAACTTTTTTCAAAGTATTGTAGTTTTCAGAACTAGAAGCACAGGCAATTTTGTTGCAAGTTACCACTGCAATATTTTGACGTAAATAGGATTCATACATCTCTGAAACATTTTGATTGGCAGTAATATCTATAAAAACACTATTTCTAAGGTTTAATTTGGAAACTCTAGAAAAATAAGAATCAATACCCGCTTTTTCTCCATTTTTTAAAAGTTCTTTCCAATTAGTTAAATCAATACCATTTTCGTCAAAAAACATTTGTCTTGAATTAGAAACACCTATCACTCTAATTTTTAACTTTAAATTTTCTTTGATATATTTTTTTTGTTGATTTATCTGAGCTAAAAATTTCTCCCCTACATTACCTACCCCAGTTACAAAAAGATTTAATTCTTTAATTCTTTCTTCAAAAAAGCGTTCATGTAATGTGTTTAATGCTTTTTTTGCTTCTATCTTATCTATTACAGCAGAAATATTTTTTTCTGATGCACCTTGAGCTATTGCACTAATATTTATGTTGTTCTTTCCTAGAGCACTAAACATTTTACCGCTTAATCCATGATAATTTCTCATATTATCTCCAACTAAGGCTATAATACATAGGTCTTTTTCAATTTTAACGGGTTTTACCTTTTGCAATTGAATTTCATATTCAAATACCTCATCAATAATAGTTTTTGCTTTAGCAGCATCATCGTCAGAAATTGCAAGACAAATAGATAGTTCTGAGGAAGCCTGAGTAATTAAAATAATATTAATTTGATGTAAATAAAGTACTTCAAATAAACGTTTAGAAAAACCAGGAACACCAACCATACCATTCCCTTCAAGAGTTACTAAAGATATATTCTCTATGTGACTAATACCCTTTACTGGTTTATTTATACTAGTTTCTTTAGTAATTAAAGTTCCTAAATCTTCCGGTTGAAATGTGTTTTTTATGACTATGGGGATCTCTTTCCTTAAAACTGGTTGAATCGTGGGTGGATAAATTACTTTTGCACCAAAATGAGACAATTCCATAGCTTCATGGTAAGATATGTGATCTATTACAGATGCTTGTTTTACAATAGATGGATTAGCAGTAAACATTCCACTTACATCTGTCCAAATTTGTAATTCAGTAGCATTTAATGCAGCAGCTATAATTGATGCTGTAAAGTCTGACCCTCCTCTACCAAGAGTGGTAGTTTTTCCATGAACTGTTCTAGCTACAAAACCAGGAACAATAGTTACTTTCTGTTCTTGGTTAGAAAAATATTCATTACAATTATTAAATGTAGCAGGAAAATCTACTATGGCATTATTATAATTATCTGAGGCAACAATTAATTCTCGGCTATCTTTATAAACTGAAGCAAACTTTTCGTTAGCTGCTTTTGCAATGATGTAAGAAGATAGCAATTCACCAAAACTAGAAACCTTAGCTAAGGTTTTTGGACTTAATTCTCTAAGTAAAAAACAACCTTCATATATAGTTTCCAACTGATTAAACAATTGTTTAACACGGCTATTTACTGGAGTTTGGTGTTTTGTTGGTATTAATTCTTTTACAACCTTAAAATGATGATTTTCTAGTTCTTTAAGAACTTTAAGATAGCCTTCATTCTTTTGTGCTGCCAATGTAGCCCCTTTTATTAAAGCGTTTGTTGTTTTACCAAATGCAGAAACTACAACTACCACGTTTTGTTTTATAGATGAATTAGCTACAATATTTAATACTTTTTCTATGTTTTTTGAATTGGCTACTGATGTTCCACCAAACTTTAATACTTTCATTTTATAAAAGTTTTTAAAAAAATTACTATTAATTTTTCGATGCTATCGAAACTAGAATTGTTAACCTGATTTATATGAAAAAGTTATACCCCTAAAGGGTAATAGTGGAGATGATAATAGTCATAAAAATATTGATTATTATCTTGTTTTGAAGTGTATTAGTTATGTTTTCTATAATTTGCATCACGGCTCAAATGTATAACTTAAATTTAGTTGAGAAAAAAAAAAATAGTATAGTAGGGCACTTTTATGAATCTGACAAAATCACCTACCTATATTTAGGGAATATTTATTTTTTATGATTTCTCCTATAGGTTTATTTTGAATATTACTTTCTAACCAGGAGATTATATCTAGATATAAGAAAGCTCTACTCTCATAGGGATCATCTTCGAAAGTTTTTAGTTTTGAATGTAATTTTATAAACGCCTTTTTAATGTCTTGCGGATAAATATTCTGTAAACTTTTAATAAACTTAATCATTTCTTTTTGAACCTCATGTAAATCATTCATTTTAAGCAAAAACTTGTAGGTGCTTTTAAGCAGCGTATCAATATGATAATCATATCCTGCTTCGTAATGTGCAAATAAATTTAAAATTCTAGAAAAACAAAGTAAGTCTTGTCTCATGGATAATGATTTATTTGAAATAATTTTATCCAAATAAAGAATACAGGAATCATTATCTCCAGAACCAAAATACATACTTGCAAATTTATAATAGAAGGTCATCACATGGTGTTCATCTATTCTATTTTTAAATAAAACCAATTGCGAATCAATTTTAGGAATAACTTTTAGACCCTCGTCAAAATTACCATATGTAAAATATAAATTTATCTTGTGAAGATTTATGTATAAGAAACTTAGAGCCTTAATATTGTTATCTTTTGGAAATCCATCACTTGAAATAATTTTCTCAAGGCTCAGAAGTGTTTTTTCAAAACGTTTTTTTCTTCTAATAAAAAATAGTGATTCTAATAAATAATTATTCCCTTTTAAAAAAAATACTGGATGTGAATTAATCATTATTGGGTTTTCATAAAATAAGGTCACCCATTTTGATGAATATTTATAACAATTTAAAAAATCTTGAGTTAAAAAACTATACCATAAATGAGCTTTATATAACCATAACTTTTCTCTAAAACCTAATTGACTTATGTCATATTTAGGCAATCTTTTGTAAAAATAATCTCTAATATAACTATTCTCTTCTTCGTTTTTAACGTACCCAGATTTTAAGATTATACCATATAGTTGAAGTGATAAATTTGATAATTTACTGGCTATTACGTTTAATGCACTTAACTCTTTAGCTTGTATGGTTAATTCATCAGCTCTACTACTAATGCTTCTTGTAATGTACTGAGATTCAATAACTTTTTCTAATTCAACAACTTCGTATGCCAAATTTTTTTCTTCATTCAAAACAGCAAATTCTTTAGCTTTTTCAAGAATTTTTAAACTTTGCTTGTACAATCCTTTATGGTATAAAATTGAGGCAAAATCTAGTTGCTCTCTAATTTGAGAACGGACATTTTGATGAGAGGGACTCAGTTTTAAACTTATTAAAATTTGCTTATATAAGTGAGCTTTAACATTAGCTAATTGTTGTTTTTTAATTCCGCTCTTCTCTAATATTGAAATTTCATTATAAGTAGTTGCTTTGTCTAAAAAATTAAATAAGTTTAAAAACTTAGAATCAGAATTTACCCCCAATCTTCCAACATACAATTTAAATTGTCTTTTTTCAGATTTTGAGAGTGATTTTACTAATTGAAATAAATTATCTTTTTGAGATTTAGTCATATTTAAAATAATCTACTAAGTTACTGTTTATTAACTTCTTAAACATTAATTACCTCGTTGAACATCGTAATAATTTAAAATTAAAACAAGTCTAAGAGCTATCCAAAATATAAATTCGTAAGGCAATACAAAAATATATTTCAATAAATGTCAGGTACCACTATTCAAATTTTTGACACAACACTTCGAGATGGAGAGCAAGTTCCTGGCTGTAAGCTAGATACGAAGCAAAAAATAATTATCGCTGAACGTCTAGATATTTTGGGTGTAGATGTAATTGAAGCAGGATTTCCAGTTTCAAGCCCAGGAGATTTTAAATCTGTAGAAGAAATTTCAAGAATCGTTAAAAACGCTTCTGTTTGTGGACTAACTAGAGCAGTGAAAAAAGATATTGAAGTTGCAGCCGAAGCTCTCAAACATGCAAAAAGACCTAGAATTCATACAGGTATTGGCACCTCAGAATCACACATTAAATATAAGTTTAATTCAAATAAAGAAGATATTTTACACAGAGCTTATGAAGCCGTAAAATATGCGAAGACATTTGTTGAAGATGTTGAGTTTTACGCTGAAGACGCTGGTAGAACAAATAATGAATTTCTAGCTAGAGTTTGTGAACAAGCGATTAAGGCTGGAGCTACAGTTTTAAATATACCTGATACAACAGGGTATTGCCTACCCAGCGAATACGGAGCTAAAATAAAGTACTTAAAAGAGCATGTTAAAGGTATTGAAAATGCTATTATTTCTTGTCATTGTCATAATGACCTTGGTCTTGCTACTGCTAATTCTATAGAGGGTATTATTAATGGAGCTAGACAAATAGAATGTACCATTAATGGTATTGGTGAACGAGCGGGTAATACTGCTCTGGAAGAGGTTGTAATGATTTTAAAACAACACCCTTATCTTAATTTAGACACCAATATAAACACCAAGCATCTTTATGGGTTAAGCCAATTAGTTAGTGAAAGTATGGGTGTTTATACACAACCCAACAAAGCCATTGTTGGAGCTAATGCTTTTGCACACAGTTCTGGAATTCATCAAGATGGTGTTATCAAAAATCGTGAGACCTACGAAATAATTGACCCTAAAGATGTTGGGGTTACAGAATCTGCCATCGTATTAACTGCTAGAAGTGGAAGGGCTGCATTAGCATATAGGGCTAAAATTGCAGGTTATGAATTAACAAAATTACAATTAGACATTGTATACTCTAATTTTTTAAGTTTTGCAGATAAAAAGAAAGAGGTTAATGATGAAGATATCCATCAAATCATAGCATCAACTAGCATTTCTAATCAAATATTAAAAGTTTAATCACAGACCTCACTAGACAGATACGATGAGTAAAACACTTTTTGATAAAATATGGGACCAACATGTTGTAGATACAATCAAAGAAGGTCCACAAGTACTATATATAGATAAACATCTTATTCATGAGGTAACTAGCCCACAGGCTTTCAATGAACTAAAGGAAAGATCTATACCTATTTTTAGACCCAATCAAATTGTTGCCACAGCAGACCATAATACCCCAACAATAAACCAACACTTGCCAATAAAAGATAAGTTGTCCAAAAATCAATTAGAACAGCTATCAAAAAACTGTTTTGATAATAATATTACGCTCTACGAATTAGGACACAAATACAATGGAATAGTCCATGTTATGGCTCCAGAGCTTGGAATAACTCAACCGGGTTTGACAATGGTTTGTGGAGATAGCCATACCTCTACGCATGGAGCTTTTGGTGCCATTGCTTTTGGAATAGGAACTAGCCAAGTTGCTCAAGTATTTGCAAGCCAATGCTTGCTTTTAAAGAAACCTAAAAGCTTACGAGTAACTGTTAATGGAAAGCTCAAAAAAGGAGTGCTTCCAAAAGATGTTATTTTATACATTATATCTAAACTTGGCACCAATTCTGGGACAGGGTATTTTTGTGAATATGCAGGTAATGTTTTTGAAGACATGAGTATGGAAGGGCGAATGACCGTTTGCAATATGAGTATTGAAATGGGAGCTAGAGGTGGAATGATTGCCCCAGATGAAACAACTTTTAATTATATAAAAGACAGACAATTTGCTCCTAAAGGTACAGATTTTGACAAAAAAGTATCCTATTGGAAAACCTTACCATCAGATATTGATGCTGTTTTTGATCAAGAATATATTTTTGATGCAGATGATATCGGGCCTATGGTTACCTATGGAACTAATCCTGGAATGGGTATAAAAATTACAGAAACTATTCCTAAGGAAAACAATAGTTCTTTTAAAAAGTCTTTAGAATACATGAATTTTGAAGCGGGATCCTCTTTAATTGATCAGCGTATTAACTATGTTTTTATAGGTAGCTGTACAAATTCAAGAATTGAAGACTTTAGGGTAGCAGCTAATTTTATTAAAGGAAAACAAAAAGCAGATAATGTAACTGCTTGGCTGGTTCCCGGAAGCAAGCAAGTAGAAACTCAAATAATTGAAGAAGGTTTAAAGGAAATTTTTGAAAATGCTGGGTTTGAGTTAAGACAACCTGGATGCTCTGCATGTTTGGCTATGAATGACGATAAAATACCAAAAGGTGAATATTGTGTATCAACTTCTAATAGAAATTTTGAAGGAAGACAAGGTCAAGGATCTAGAACTATCTTAGCGAGTCCTTTAGTTGCGGCAGCCACTGCTGTTGAAGGTAAAATTATAGACATAACTAAACATTTAAATTAATGGAAAAGTTTATAAAAATTATATCTAAAGCAATTCCATTGGCCATAGAAAATGTTGATACAGATCAAATTATTCCGGCTAGGTTTTTAAAAGCTACAGATAAAAAGGGATTTGGTGACAATGTGTTTAGAGATTGGAGGTTTGACAAAAATGGAAACACTAATTTAGAATTTTCATTAAATAATGACTTGTATTCTGGAAGTATTTTAATTGCTGGTGATAACTTCGGTTGTGGGTCTAGCAGAGAGCACGCAGCATGGGCACTAGTTGGTTATGGATTTAAAGTAATTGTTTCAAGTTTTTTTGCAGATATTTTTAAAGGAAATGCTCTAAATAATGGTCTATTACCTTTACAAGTATCGCCATCTTTTTTAGCTGTTTTAATGAAAACTGTCAAAGAAAAACCCGAAACTAAAATTGAAGTAGATTTAGAAAACCAAACCATCTCTCTTTCTGATATTAATGTGTCTGAAACCTTTGAAATTGATGCTTACAAAAAAACATGTATGATTAATGGATATGATGATATTGACTATCTATTAAGTAAAAAAGAAATGATAGAGGCTTTTGAATCACTAAGAAACTAATGATTATAAATTAAAAATCTTATATTTCCGTTCTTTTCGGAAACAAAAATAAAAATGAAATTAAAAATAGCAACCCTACCAGGAGACGGAATTGGTCCAGAAGTAACCAATGAAGCAATAAAAGTACTAAAAGCTATAGCTTCCGAATTTGACCATACGTTTATTTTTGAAGAAGCTAATGTTGGTGCAATAGCTATAGACAAAACTGGAAACCCCTTACCAGATGAAACACTAGAACTTTGCATGTCTACAGATGCTATATTATTTGGCTCTATAGGGCATCCAAAATATGACAACGACCCTTCAGCAAAAGTAAGACCAGAACAAGGTTTGTTAAAGCTTAGGAAATCTTTGGGACTATTTGCTAATATCCGTCCAGTAAAAGCTTATGAAACACTACTAAACAAGTCTCCATTAAAAAAAGAAATCATTTCAGGAACAGATATTAGTATCTACAGAGAATTAACCGGAGGAATCTATTTTGGAGAAAAGCAATTAAGCGAAGATGGAAACACTGCATCAGACTTGTGTGAATACAACCGTTTTGAAATTGAAAGAATAGCACATTTAGCTTTTAAAGCAGCTTTAAAAAGAAGTAAAAAAGTAACCCTAGTAGACAAAGCTAATGTTTTAGAAAGTTCAAGGCTATGGCGTAAAGTAGTTGGGGAAGTCTCAAAAGAATACTCAGAAGTAGCTCTTGATTTCCTATTTGTAGATAATGCTGCGATGCAAATGATTTTAAATCCAAAACAATTTGATGTCATTCTTACAGAAAATATGTTTGGAGATATTATTAGTGATGAAGCTAGTGTAATTGGTGGATCAATAGGTTTATTAGCTTCAGCTTCAATTGGAGATAAATATGCTTTATTTGAACCCATACACGGCTCCTACCCTCAAGCAACTGGAAAGAGTATAGCTAACCCTATCGCATCTATTTTATCTGCTGCTATGTTATTAGATCATTTTCAACTAACTAAGGAAGCTGATATGGTAAGAAAAGCTGTTGATAAATCTTTAAAATTGCAAATTACAACACCAGATTTAAATACAAAAACGGATATGGTTACAACATCTAAGGTTGGAGATTTTATAGAGGATTTCATTAACAATCCAAATGATACTAATGTGAATTTTACTAATATTCATCTCGGTCAATCTACCATTATTTAAATATGAAATTTATTCAATAAAAAAGAGAAAAGAGCCAAAGCTCTTTTCTCTTTTTTATTAGTTATGGTTTATATTAAACAGTTACAGCAGCTTTTTTAGACTTTCTGTATAAGAAAGAATTGAAAATATTTCTTTTACCAAAATTATTAATTGATTTACTATTCACAAATTTATTGAACAAAATTTTATTTACACCAAAGTATTCGTAGGTGTTTCCATCGGTAAAGGTAACTTCCATCAACATACTTTTATGGTGAAAATCATCAACTCTAAAGGCTGTAATAGTAGTTTTATAGGCTTCTAAATTAGCTACTTTGGTTTCTGGTGCGATACTTACCAAAAAATGATATCCATCAATAATTTTTAAACTTATCTCTCCAGCTTCTTTCTTTTTTTCTTCTTCCTGAAACTTATCTGGATGCCATTCTTTTACTAGTCCTCTGTAGGTTATTTTTAATTCCTTCAAATCTATAGCTCCGTCTACTTTAAACAGTTTTTTATATTCTTTGATACGCTTCATTTGTACTATTTTTCAAATTGAGCGCAAATCTATTCATAAAACTTGAAATAGACAGCGCCTTACCAATTTTATTTACAAAATTTAAATAGATGAAAATCAAGTTTTTAAATTCTAAAAAAACGATTCTAGGACATGTTTTTTAAAACTACAAAATTGACTTTCCCTTAGGGAATTTTTCTCTAATCTTCTCTAAACTTAAATGATGAATGCTCCCAATATGAGTATGTTGCTTAGTATTAGTGGCTTTATAGGTTCCGTTTGTTACTAAAGTTCCTATTTGTTGATAAGCCTCTCTAAAAGAAAGTCCCATCATCACTAAATTATTAATAGAATCTACAGTACTTAAATACTTATATTTCTCATCCATAAGATTTATTTTCTTTACTTTAATTTGCTGTATTGAGTAATTAAAAATTTCTAAAATGATTTTCATTTCCTCAATTGAGTTGATCATGTTTTCCTTGAGAAGTTGAAAATCTCTGTGGTAACCACTTGGGAGGTTATTTGTAATTAAGGTCATTTCTATCTGTAAAGCCTGTATTTTATTAGATTTTCCTCTTATTAATTCAAATACATCAGGGTTTTTTTTATGTGGCATGATACTACTTCCTGTGACTAATGAATCTGGAAAAGCTATAAAGTCAAAATTTTGACTCATATACAAACAAATATCCATTGAAAACCTAGATAAAGTGTTTGCAATACCACCTAATGCCGCTGCAATTGTTCTTTCATTTTTACCCCTTCCCATTTGTGCAGCTATAACGTTATACTTAAGTGTACTAAACCCAAGTTCTGTAGTTGTAAAATTTCTATCTATTGGAAATGAACTTCCATAACCTGCCGCAGAACCAAGTGGATTCTGATCTATAGTTTTAATAGCAGCATCTAAAAGATATACATCATCTACAATTACCTCTGCATAGGAAGAAAACCATAATCCAAATGAAGAAGGCATAGCTACTTGAAGGTGAGTATACCCGGGTAATAAGCATTTTTTGTGAATTTCTGCAAGAGTTAATAATGTGTCAAAAAAAGTACTTACTAACCCCTTTATTGTTAGTAATTGATCTTTGTAATATAACTGTAAAGCAACCAATACCTGGTCATTTCTAGACCTTGCCGTATGAATTTTTTTACCAACCTCTCCAAACATTTTAGTTAATTCAAATTCTATTTTAGAATGTACATCTTCAAATTGGGTTTCAATAACAAATGATCCTTCATGAATTTGTTTTTCTAGAATTGACAATCCTTTCTCTAATTGCTGAAGTTCTATTGGTGATATAATACCTATAGAAAATAACATTTTTGCATGAGCTAATGAAGCTTTCAAATCATATTTTGCAATATACATATCAACTTCCCTATCATTACCAACAGTAAACTGTTCTATTTTTTTGTCTATTTTTATTCCTTTATCCCAAAGTTTCATACTCAGTGTCTAATAATGTTTTTTCTAATAATTTAATATACAGGGTAATCCCTTCTTCAATTTCTTGCAAATAAATAAATTCATCAGCGGTATGTGATCTCATACTGTCTCCAGGTCCTAATTTTAAAGAAGGACAACTTAAAACAGATTGATCGGATAATGTTGGAGATCCATAAGTCTTTCTACCCAATTCTAAACCTGCTTTAATTAGGTCATGTTCAACTGATATGGATGAAGAATTTAATCTCAAACTCCTCGGTACAATGGTAGAACATGGAGATTCATTTTCCAAAATATCAGCAATTTCTTTATTTGAATACCTATCATTTACACGAACATCTATAACCAAAGATACTTCAGAAGGGATGGTGTTATGTTGCTTACCTGCCTGTATTTGGGTAACTGTCATTTTTACATCTCCTAAACTTTCTGAACGCTTTTCAAAGGTATACTCCTGAAACCACTTTAGCACTTCAATACTATTGTAAATGGCATTATCATCATTTTTATGAGCAGCATGTCCCGGGGTACCATTAACTTTGGCATCAAAAACTACCAGTCCTTTTTCTGAGATGGCTAATTGCATTAAGGTAGGTTCTCCTATAATAGCAACAGATATCTCAGGTATAATGGACAGCATGCTGTTTAATCCGTTTTCTCCGCTACTCTCCTCCTCTGCAGATGCAACAATAACCAAATTGTATTTTAAATTCTTATGATGATAAAAAAAAGAAAATGTTGCCAATAGAGAAACTAAACAACCTCCGGCATCATTACTACCAAGCCCGTATAATTTACCATCATTAATAATTGGTTCAAAAGGATCTTTGGTGTATCCATTTGTCGGTTTAACAGTATCATGATGAGAATTTAATAAAAGGGTTGGTTTTGTTTTGTCGAAATATTTATTAATGGCCCAAATATTATTATTATTTCTTTTATAAGTGATAGCAGAATCTTGAAACCAAGACTCTATTAGCAATGCCGTTTGATGTTCTTCAGAAGAAAATGAAGGTATTTTTATTAAACTTTTCAATAATGTAATGGCCTCAGTAAATAATTTTTCTTTTTTCATAATTTTTGAATTGTTGTAAAGTTAGAATGATGATCAAAAAGCATGGTAAATTGCCCTATACAAACTTTTGAAACATTATGATCTAGCGCATAAAAACAATTATCTAATTTAGGTAACATACCATCATTAATTATGTTAGATTTTTTTAATTCTATGTACGTTTGATTATTTATTTTTTTGATTACAGAGTTTTCATCATTAGTGTGCTGCAGTACGCCTTTTTTTTCAAAACAATAATACAATTCAACTTTATAATCATTCGAAAAAGCAATGGCTAATTCTGAAGCAATAGTATCTGCATTTGTATTTAATAACTGCCCTTTTTCATCATGAGATATTGCAGAAAAAATACTTGTTATATTGTTGTTTATCAATATTTTAAGAATATTTATATCAACCTTTACTATATCACCAACAAAACCATAATTTATTGGAGTTTCAGATCTTTTATTAGCAATAATTGTATTTCCATCTGCTCCAGTAAACCCAACAGAATTACATCCAAAGCTTTGCAGTTTAGCCACAATATTTTTATTTATTTTACCAGCATAAACCATGGTTATAATGTCTAAAGTTTCTGCATTTGTAACCCTTCTTCCATCTATTATTTGAACTGGAATATTCATTTTATTAGATAAACCTGAAGCTAATTTACCTCCACCATGAACTAAGATTTTCGGTCCATTTAAACTCGAAAAACCTTTTAAAAAAGAGAGTAAACTGACATCGTTATCTATGATATTTCCACCTATTTTTATAACTTTTAGTGTTTTCATTACAATGTTTTTAAAATATTTTTTAACACTATTTGAGCCGCATAAGTTCTATTATTTGCTTGTTCAATCACCACCGAGTTTTCACCATCTAAAACTGCATCTTCTACTACAACATTTCTTCTTACAGGTAAACAATGCATAAACTTTGCATTTCCTAATTTCTCATTGGTTAGCATCCAGTTTTCATCTTCAGATACAATTTTACCGTAATCATGATAATTACTCCAATTTTTAGCATATACAAAATCCGCATCTCTTAAGGCCTCGTCTTGGTTATAGCTAATAGGTACACCTTTAGTAATATTAGAATTTAATTCATATTGTTTTGGATGCGTAATCAAAAGATCTACATCTATTTCTTTCATTATGTTAATAAAAGAGTTCGCTACAGCATGAGGTAATGCTTTTGGATGAGGTGCCCAGGTTAAGACAACTTTTGGTCTTGAAGTTGATTTCAATTCACTAATAGTAATAGCATCTGCAAGCGCCTGTAATGGGTGTGCCGTAGCACTTTCCATATTAACAATTGGTACTGAAGCATATTTTACAAAACTATTTAACACCTGCTCTGTTTCGTCCATTTCTTTGTTTGTAAGGGTAGGAAATGCTCTAATAGCTATAAGATCTCCATATTGAGATATAACATTAGCAGCTTCCTTGATATGCTCTGCTTTGGCAAGATTCATAATAGTTCCATTGTCATATTCTAAATTCCAACAATCATTAATATTTAGAACCATCACCTCCATTCCAAGATTTTTGGCAGCTTTTTCAGTGCTTAATCTAGTTCTGAGACTAGCATTAAAAAAAAGCATAACCAAGGTTTTATACTTGCCTAAATTTTCAAATTGATAGGGATTTTTTTTTAACTGAATAGCTTCCTGAACAGTATGCTTAATACTTTTTATATCGTTAATTGTTATATAATTCTTCATAATACTTCTGTTTTTAGAGCTGTAATAAATAAATCTATATGCATCTTCTTTACGGTTAGTGATGGTAGAATCCTTAATACATTCGGATTTTTAGCATTTCCTGTAAAAATGTGATGCTTGTAGATAAGTTTTTTTCTTAGTTCTGTTATTGGAAAATCAAACTCTAATCCCAGCATTAACCCTCTTCCTTTTATAGCTTTTAAATGCGGTAATGACTGTGCTTCCTTTTTAAAATAATCAAAAATTACCTTTGCATTTTCTTGAAGCTTTTCCTTTTTTATCACCTCCAAAACTGTTAAAGAGGCTGTGCAGGCTAAATGATTTCCTCCAAAGGTTGTTCCTAAAAGACCAAACGAAGCTTTTATTTTAGGATGGATTAAAATCCCTCCAATTGGAAAACCATTACCCATTCCTTTTGCCATAGATATAATATCTGGAATAATTTTATGTTTTTGAAACGCAAAAAAATCACCAGTTCTTCCAAAACCAGATTGAACTTCGTCTGCAATGAGTACCACATTAAACTTTTTACATAGATGATATAATCTTTTATAAAAACTTGTTGTACTTTCATCTAAACCGCCTACGCCTTGTACGCATTCTATAATAACCGCACAAACATCATTGTTACTTAATGCATTTGCTACCCCAGTAATATCACCCAAATCAAATAACTCTATTTCTTGTTGTGCATTAATCGGTGCAATTATTTTGGAATTATCTGTCACTGCAACCGCAGCTGAAGTTCTTCCATGAAAACCATTTTTAAAGGCAATAACTTTCTTTTTATTCGTGTGAAAAGAAGCTAGTTTTAATGCATTTTCATTCGCTTCTGCACCCGAGTTACATAAGAATAATTGATAATTATTGCACCCTGAAGCCTTTGCCAGTTCGGCAGCGAGTTCTTTTTGCAAAGGATTTTGAATAGAATTACTATAAAATCCTATTTTATTAATTTGTTTAGCAATATTGTAAACATATTTTGGATGAGAATGACCAATAGAAATAACTGCATGCCCTCCATATAGATCTAAATACTCTACTCCATGTTCATCATAAATAAAAACATCTTTAGCGTTAACAGGCTTGATGTCAAATAACGGATATACATTAAATAAACTCATATTTGATCTGTTTTAATACTATTTATTTTATTGAAAGAGGCCACCATTCCCTGAATCAAAGAAGAACTTAAGCCTTTGTGTTCCATTTCATTTAACCCTTCTATAGTGCATCCATTAGGAGTGGTAACCCTATCTATTTCTTCCTCTGGATGATTTCCAGTTGCTATTAATAATTGTGCTGCTCCCTCAGAGGTATACATAGATAATTTTTGTGCTTCCTGTGCATCAAAACCCAACTGAATAGCAGCTTGAGTTGTTGCCCTAATTAATCGCATCCAAAAAGCCACTCCACTTGCACATATTACCGTAGCTGCTTGCATTTGATTTTCTGGAATGATTATCGATGTACCTAATCTGTTAAAAATAGCCTCAGCTATTTTAATTCTTTCTGCCCCTTTTTTATTACTACACAAGCAAGTCATAGATTTACTTACAGCTATGGCAGTATTAGGCATTGCCCTAACAACATACTTATCTATACCTATACTATTTTCAATTTTTGAAACAGAATAACCAGTAATCGTAGAAATTATAACATGTCTCTCTGTGAGCAAATCTTTAATAGTATTTAAAATTCCTTCTAAATGTGCAGGTTGTACAGCAAAAATTAAAATGTCTGAGTTTTTAACTGCATTTCTATTATCAGAGGTCAAAAAGACATTTGAATACCCTTTATATTCTTTAATATTTTCTAAATTCCTTCTGGTTAAATACAATGAGGTAATTGCATTTTGAATAATTAACCCAGTGGCTATAGAACACCCTAAATTACCTGTCCCTATGATTGCTATTTTCATAATTTATTTATTTTAAAAATATGTTCCTTTTAATTTCAAGCCCTCAGATTCATCAAACCCAAACATTAGATTCATATTTTGAACTGCTTGACCCGATGCCCCTTTTAATAGGTTATCTATACAACTAGTTATTAGTAATTTGTTCTTATGTTTAGTTATATGAATCAAGCATTTACTCGTATTTACTACTTGTTTTAAATGCAATTCTTGATGAGCAACAAAGGTTAGTGCAGCATCTTTATAAAATTCATTATAAACGCTAATCACATCTTCTAAACTCCCAAAAAACTGGGTATATATCGTTGCAAAAATTCCTCTGGAAAAATTACCTCTGGTTGGAATAAAATTAATATCATAGGAGAACTCTTCTTGATACTGTTTTACCGATTGATATAACTCTTTTAAATGTTGATGATCAAAAGGTTTATAGTAAGAATAATTATTATCTCGCCATGTAAAATGAGAAGTTTTTGATAATGAGGTTCCAGCACCAGTTGCACCAGTCACTGCATTTATATGTATATCATCACGAATTAAATGATGAGATGCCAGCGGCAAAACACCTAGTTGTAATGCAGTAGCAAAGCAACCAGGGTTTGCAATATTATCAGCATTCTTAATTTTTTCTTTATGAAGTTCTGGCAACCCGTACACAAATTCTCTTCCTTGAAAAATAGCATCATTTTTAAGCCTAAAATCTGTGCTTAAATCAATAACTTTTGTTGATGATGAAATAGCTGTTTTAACTAAGAAATCTTTTGAATTTCCGTGCCCTAAGCATAAAAATAGTACATCAACATTTGAATTAATTTTACTAGAAAAAATTAATTCTGTATCTCCTACCAAATCCTGATGAATAGCACTCACTTTATTCCCAGCATTTGAGGTACTGAAGACGTAATTAATTGCTACTTCTTTATGATTTAATAAGATTCTAATTAATTCACCTGCTGTATAACCAGCTCCTCCAATTATTCCTACTTGTATCATTTGTGTGTATTTTGAGAGATTATACTTTGATTTGCATATATTTTTATAAAGCCTTTTGCTTCATCTGCTGTCCAACGTTTATTTTCTTCGCCATAAGTTCCAAAATCAGTATCCATCAAATCATTTTCAGATACTATACCATCTATAGTGAAATGATATGGTTTTAAGCTTACATAAACATGACCTGAAACTTGTGTTTGACTACTCTCTAAAAAAGCTTCAAAATCCCTCATAACCGGATCTAAAAATAATCCTTCATGCAAATGAGTTCCATACCAATTAGACAGGTATTCTTTGTGTTGTAATTGCCATTTTGTTAGGATATGTTTTTCAAGTAAGTGATGAGCTTTAATAGTAATGATTGCTGCTGCTGCTTCAAAGCCAACCCTTCCTTTAATACCTAAAATAGTATCTCCAACATGGATATCTCTACCTATTGCATATTTGGAGGCTAATTTGTTTAATTTTTCTATGCATTTATGTGGTAAATCTTGCTCTTTATTAACGGCAACCAACTCTCCTTTAGAAAAAGTTAATTGCACTTGTTGTTTATCTTTTTTCTGTAACTGTGATGGATAAGCTTCTTCAGGTAAAGGAAGATGAGAACTAAGTGTTTCTTGACCTCCAATACTTGTTCCCCAGAGTCCTTTATTAATTGAATACTTGGCTTTAGACCAAGTCAACTCTATTCCATTAGCTATTAAAAATTGAATTTCTTCTTGTCTTGTTAAATGCTGGTCTCTAATAGGAGTAATAATTTTTATTTCTGGAGCTAGTGTTTGAAAAATTAAATCAAACCTAACTTGATCATTACCTGCCCCTGTACTTCCGTGAGCTACATAATCTGCATTTATTTTTTTAGCATATTTAATAATTTCTAATGCTTGAATACTTCTTTCGGCACTCACAGATAATGGATAGGTATTGTTTTTTAAAACGTTCCCAAAAATTAAGAATTTCACAACTTTCTGATAGTACGACTCAACTGCATCAATATTTTGATATGTTTTTACGCCCATTTGATAAGCTTTAATTTCAATATCTTTAATCTCCAATTCAGTAAATCCTCCAGTATTTATACTTACTGCATGAACCTCATATCCTAAATCTTTAGAACAATGAACTGCACAATAAGATGTGTCTAAACCTCCACTGTAGGCCAATACTAATTTTTTCATTTTTTATTTTTTTTTAAAAAAAGTGATTGTTTTATATTTTTTAATCTCTTAAAAACTTTTATTGATGTTATTTTAGATGGCTCTTTAACTTTTTTAGGATCATAAAGCATCCCTGTACACAAACACATACTTTGCGATGTTCTTTGTAAAACATCATAATTTTTACAAGTTTGACATCCGTTCCAAAATGATTGATCTTTAGTTAATTCCGAAAATGTTACTGGCTTATACCCTAGATCACTATTCATTTTCATAACAGGCAATCCAGTGGTTATACTGAATACTTTTGCTTCTGGAAATTTTAATCTAGAATGAATAAACACCTTTTCTTTTATAAGTTTTGCAATTCCTTTCCCTCTGTAATCCGGGTGTACTATCAATCCTGAATTAGCTACAAACTTACCGTGCCCCCATTTTTCTATATAGCAAAAACCCACAAAATTCTCCTTATCAAGTGCTATGACAGCATTTTGATTATTCATTCTTTGAATGATGTAATCTGTAGTTCTTTTTGCTATTCCTGTTCCTCTTACGTTGGCAGAATCAGCAATAGTTTCACAAATAATCTTTGCATAAATAGCATGCGATTTGTTAGCAATAATAATTTTCAAAATTATAGTTTGAATTGATTGTAAACTTTATTTTATACTGTTTCGATAGAAAATAGAACCGGACTCACCTGAGTTCAAAAATTTAGCAGACACCCTAAGGGCGAAATGAAAAAACAGTGCGTGGAGAGATTTTGTTATCTTTTAGAATAACTGGAGATAAAAAAAATAATATGGAATAAAATGTGAACAATGTTTGAAAATAAATAGTGAATATAGTTGTGTGCTAATTTTTAAGAATTAGCGGCGGCGCATGCTCTTGGGCATTGCAATAGAAACTATATATGTATTATTTTTTAAACTAAACATTATTCAAATATGCTAAATGATTTTGGAATAACAAGGATTCCAAAATCATTTTTTTGAAGTTTTATGTATTTCTTAATTAAGAAACTATTAATTACAATAAATGCAAAAATGGCCTATTAAAAATAACTATTCTACAATATGTAATCTGTGCTTATAAAGTTAGATGTCTTCTTTTCTAGTAATTCTTTAAGAATAGAATTATTATAAGGATTGTCTTTAGAGGCAACAAAAGTACGAATTGAAAAAGAACGTAAAGCATCATAAACGCTTAGTGTACTTACTGCAGAATCTTTTCTACCTGTAAAAGGATACACATCTGGACCTCTTTGACAAGAACTATTCAAATTTACTCTACAAACAAGATTCACTAAATTATCTATTAGTGGAGCTAATGTATGAACATCTTTCCCGAATAAACTTACTTGCTGACCATAATTAGAATCTGCAATATCGTCTAATGGTTCTTCAATATTTTTAAAAGAAATTATAGGAACAACAGGACCAAATTGTTCTTCATGAAATACTTCCATTTGCTTGTTAACAGGATATAAGACTGCTGGAAATATGTAATTTTCAGATGTTTCACCACCTTTAGCATTCAAGATTGTTGCACCATGTTTTTTAGCATCATCTATCAATCCTTGTATGTATGCTGGTTTATTTGGCTCTGGTAAAGGAGTTAATTTAACCCCAGGTTCCCATGGATTTCCAAATGATAACTCATCCACTCGTGCAGAAAACCTCTTGTTAAATTCTTCGACAATATCTTCATGAACGTACAATACTTTTAAAGCAGTGCAACGTTGTCCATTAAATGACAAAGACCCCGCTATACATTCCTCTATAGCAACATCTAAATCAGCATCTGGTAAAACTATTCCTGGATTTTTAGCTTCCAAACCTAAAACAAGACGTAATCTATTAACTTTTGGGTGTTGAGTTTGTAATGACTTTGCTGAAGAACTATGACCAATTAAAGCTAAAACATCTATTTTTCCTGATTTCATAATAGGAGTTGCCAAGGTTCTACCTCTACCATAAATAATATTTACCACTCCTTTTGGAAAACTATTCTGAAATGCTTCCATTAAAGGTGAAATTAACAACACCCCAAATTTGGCAGGCTTAAAAATTGCTGTATTTCCCATAATTAGGGCAGGAATCAACAAACAAAAAGTTTCATTTAACGGATAGTTATAGGGTCCTAGACATAAAACTACTCCTAAAGGACCTCTTCTAATGTGAGCATTAACACCGCTATTTTTTTTAAACTTTGCGCTGTCTCTATCCATTTGTTTATAAGCTTCGATAGTATCATAAATGTAATCTATGGTTCTATCAAATTCTTTTTGTGAATCTGGGAGTGTTTTCCCAATTTCCCACATTAATAGGTTTACAATTTCCTCTCGTTTGGTTTTCATTTGAGCCACAAACTTGTCCATACAGGCAATTCTGTCGACAACTTTCATTGTTGGCCAAAGCCCTTTTCCTCTATCAAAAGCATTACAAGCAGAATTCAACGCCTCATTTGCTTGCTCTTCACCTAACTGAGGAATAGAGCCCAATAATGTTGGCTTATATGTATCTGTTGAAGAAATAGTGGAGAACACATCTGCTGTCTCACCTTTCCAAGTTTTTAAAACACCATCAACTAGATAGGTATTTTGAGAAACTGTTTTCTTGATTTGAAATTGATCTGGTATATTCATCATAGATTAAATATAAAACATTATTAATGATTTGTAAACACTAATTTACAATTCTCTACACTAAAAATTGAAATAAATCTGGTTTATCGTTTAAATAATCACCATAAAAATTATGACGTTTCATTCTGGCAATAAGTGGATCAAGATCTTTTGCTGACTTTAATTCTAAACCAACAACAGCTGAACCTTTAAATCTATTGGTCTTTTTAGTGTATTCGAAATGAGTTATATCATCATCAGGACCTAAAATGTCTGCAACAAATTCTCTTAAGGCTCCTGCTCTTTGCGGAAATTTAATTATAAAATAATGTTTAATATTTTCATAAAGTAAAGCCCGTTCTTTGATTTCTGCAGTTCTAGTAATATCATTATTACTTCCACTTACTATGCAAACTACATTTTTATCTTTTATTTCGTTTTCATAAAGATCTAGAGCTGCAATACTCAGTGCTCCTGCAGGTTCTACAACTGTAGCCTCCTTATTATATAAATCTAAAATAACTTGACATATTTTTCCCTCTGGAATTGTAATCATATCATGTAAATTTTCTTTACACAATGAGAAATTTAAATTTCCAACTCTTTTAACTGCGGCTCCATCTACAAAATTATCAATAGATTCTAGTGCTATATTTTTATTAGCCTTAATAGACGTAGACATGGAGGGAGCACCCTCTGGTTCTACACCTATGATTTTTGTATTTGGTGAAACCTGTTTGAAATATGATGACAAGCCTGATGACAAACCACCTCCGCCAACTGGCACAAAAACATAATCTATTGGCTCATTAGTTTGTTCTAAAATTTCTAAACCAACTGTAGCTTGCCCCTCAATAATTTTTTCATCATCAAATGGATGAATAAATGTTTTTTGTAGTCTTTCTGCTTCAAGAGTTGCAGCATATTTTGCATCATCAAATGAATCTCCTATCAAAACAACATCTATGTATTGTTCTCCAAACATTTTTACTTGATTAATTTTCTGCTTGGGTGTTGGAGTAGGCATATAAATTACACCATGTATTTTCAACAACTTACAAGAAAGCGCTACTCCTTGAGCATGATTTCCTGCACTAGCACAAATAACCCCTTTGGTACGTTCTTTTTCAGTTAACGAAGATATTTTGTTGTATGCACCTCTTATTTTGTAAGACCTTACTTGTTGCAAATCTTCTCTTTTAAACAAAATAGTACTTTGGTGTTTTTTAGAATAATATTCATTCTTAACCAAAGGAGTTTTCAAAGCAACTTCTTGTAAGTTAAGAGAAGCTTTCTTTATGGCTTCTATTGTTGGTCTATAAATTACCCTGGTTTTCATGAAAAAAGATTAATAAACTACTTCTAATTTAAACAACTGTCTTAATAACTTTCATAGCTGTCATAGAAGCTCTTAACTGCTCTCCAACTATTTCTACTGGATGATTTCTAATAATTTTATTAATTCTAATCAATTCTTGATTATCAACACCATTCTCAGAGCTAAAAGATTTACCAATTACGTTTGTAGAAACTGTTTCCATAAAATCAGTTAATAAAGGTTTACAAGCGTGATCAAATAGATAACACCCATATTCTGCTGTATCTGAAATTACACGATTCATTTCAGCCAATTTCATTCTTGCAATTGTGTTTGCAATTAATGGTGTTTCATGTAAAGATTCATAATATGCAGATGCATCTATTATACCAGATTCTGTCATTGCCTCAAAAGCCAATTCTACACCAGCTCTTACAAAAGCAACTAATAAAGTTCCGTGGTCAAAATACTCTTGCTCTGTAATTTCTTGATTCGTAATTACTTGTTTTTCAAAAGCAGTTTCTCCAGTTGCAGCTCTCCAAGTTAATAAGTTAATATCGTCATTTGCCCAGTCTTCCATCATTGTTTTAGAGAAATGACCAGTCATAATATCATCCATATGTTTTTGGAATAATGGACGCATGATATCTTTTAATTCTTCAGATAAACGAAATGCTTCTACTTTTGCAGGGTTAGATAATCTATCCATCATATTTGTAATACCACCATGCTTTAAAGCTTCAGTTATAGTTTCCCAACCATACTGAATTAACTTAGCTGCATAACCAGCATCAATTCCTTCTGCTACCATTTTATCGAAAGATAAAATTGCTCCTGTTTGTAACAAACCACATAAAATAGTTTGCTCTCCCATTAAATCAGACTTTACTTCAGCTACAAAAGAAGATTCTAAAACTCCTGCTGTATGACCTCCTGTAGCAACCGCATAAGCTTTTGCCTGTGTCCAACCTTTTCCTTCTGGATCATTTTCTGGATGAACAGCTGTTAATGTTGGCACTCCAAATCCTCTTTTAAATTCTTCACGGACTTCAGATCCAGGAGATTTAGGTGCTACCATAATCACTGTTAAATCTTTACGAATTTGCATTCCTTCTTCTACAATATTAAATCCGTGAGAATAACTTAAAGTAGCTCCTTTTTTCATCAATGGCATCACACCATTTACAACATTTGTGTGTTGTTTATCTGGAGTTAAATTGATAACTAAGTCTGCAGTTGGCAACATTTCTTCGTAAGTACCTACAACAAAATCATTTGAAGTTGCATTAATGTAAGATTGTCTTTTTTGATCAATTGCTGCTTGTCTTAAAGTATAAGAAATATCTAAGCCAGAATCTCTCATATTTAAACCTTGATTTAAACCTTGTGCACCACAGCCCACAATAACAATTTTCTTTCCTTTTAAAGCGTTTACTCCGTCTTCAAATTCTGAAGCATCCATAAAACGACATTGTCCTAATTGCTCTAATTTTTGTCTTAATGTTAATGTATTAAAATAATTTGACATTTTAATTTATTTAGTTGTTGTATGATTCTATTAATGATGATATTTTCATTTCTTCTTTGGTAACCGCAATTAACCCAGAACGTGTATACTGCATAATTCCAAATGGACTTAATTTATTGTACAATTCTACTATTTCTTCTTTTTTACCTGATTTTTCAACTACAAAAAAGTCTTTATTAACTGTTACAATTCTAGCATTACTTTCTTTAATAATGTTTTGTATTTGACGTTCTTCAAATAATAATTCTGACTTTATTTTAAATAAACCAGCTATTTGATAAATAATGTCATCAAGACTATGGTAATATGCTTTAATTACTTCTACTTGTTTTTCTATCTGACCTAGAATTTTTTTAATATTTACTTCATTCATATTTACAACAATTGTAAATTTAGAAACGCCTTCAATCTCAGAAGGTGAAGTATTTAAACTTTCTATATTAATATGTCTTCTTTGGAAAATTGCTGAAATTCTATTCAACAATCCAATATTATTTTCAGTATAAATTGATACTGAATAAAGTTGTTTTTCTTCTGTACTCATCTTATTCTAATCTTATATCTGAAACGCTTGCTCCAGATGGAATCATTGGAAATACATTATCTTCTTTTTCTACACAAACTTCTAAGAAATAAGCTTCTTTACTTTGCATCATTTCTGCTACAGCTTCTGCTAAATCTTCACGTTTGGTAACTTTTCTAGCTTTGATATAATACCCTTCTGCAATCGCAACAAAATTTGGATTCACCATTTCTGTAGATGCATATCTTTTATCAAAAAATAACTGTTGCCATTGACGTACCATCCCTAAGAAATCGTTATTTAAAACAACCACTTTTACAGCTGCTTTTTGCTGAAAAATTGTACCTAATTCTTGAATGGTCATTTGATAACCTCCATCACCAGAAATAGATACTACTTCACGATCCGGAGCTGCCATTTTTGCACCTATTGCTGCTGGCAAACCAAATCCCATAGTTCCTAACCCACCAGAAGTAATATTACTCTTAGTCACATTAAAATTAGCATATCTACAAGCAATCATTTGATGTTGACCCACATCACTTACAATTGCAGCTTTCCCTTCACTCTGAATATTGATTTCTTTCAAAACCTCAGCCATTGTTATGCCTTCTTTTGTAGGATATAAATCGTTTTTGATTACTTTTTCGTATTCAATTTCATACAAGTCTTTAAACTTTTGATGCCATTCATTATGAGAATTCTGTTCTAATAATGGTAATAATAAATCTAAACTTATTTTAGAATTACCTAAAACAGCTACATCAGTTTTTACATTTTTATCTATTTCTGCAGGGTCAATTTCAAAGTGAATTACTTTGGCTTGTTTTGCATAAGTGTTTAAGCTACCTGTAACACGATCGTCAAAACGCATTCCAATTGCGATTAAAACATCACATTCATTAGTTAAAACATTTGGAGCATAATTTCCATGCATACCAACCATACCTACATTTAATGGATGTGAAGTTGGAATTGCAGAAGCTCCTAAAATTGTCCAAGCAGCTGGAATTCCTGCTTTCTCAACAACAGCCTTTAATTGCTCTTCTGCTTCACCTAAAATAATTCCTTGCCCCCAAACAATTAGAGGTTTTTTAGCAGCATTTATTAATTTTGCAGCTTCCTCAACCTTAGAAACATCTGTTTCTGGAACTGGTATGTAACTTCTTACATGTGTACATTTTTCATATGAAAAATCAAACTCGTTAAATTGAGCATCCTTTGTAATATCAATCAAAACTGGCCCTGGTCTTCCACTTTTGGCAATATAAAATGCTTTTGCCAATGCTTCTGGTATATCTTCTGCTCTAGTTACTTGACAATTCCATTTTGTAACTGGTGTAGAAATTCCTACAATATCTGTTTCTTGAAAAGCATCTGATCCCAATAAATGAGATGGTACTTGACCTGTGATACAAACCATTGGTGTAGAATCTATTTGTGCATCTGCAATACCAGTAATTAAATTGGTTGCTCCTGGACCTGAAGTAGCTATAGCTACCCCAACTCTTCCAGAAATTCTTGCATATCCTTGAGCTGAATGTGTTGCACCTTGCTCATGTCTTGTTAATACATGATGAATTTTATCTTGATACTTGTATAACTCGTCATAAACTGGCATAATTGCTCCTCCTGGATAACCATAAAGAATATCTACTCCCTCTTCAATTAAACATCTTACAATTGCCTCACTACCAGAAATACGCTCTGTAGTTTTGGTAGATTTTTCTTGTGATTTCATGGTTTGTGTGTCCATATATTTTCTTTTTATAAATCAGTAACACATCCTTTAGATGCTGAAGCTACTGTTTTTGCGTATTTGTATAAAATTCCTTTTTTATGCTTTGGTTCTGGAGCAATCCATTTTGCTTTTCTCTCTGTTAATTCTTCATCAGGGATTAATACATTAATTGTATTGTCTTCAGCACTAATTCTGATTTTATCTCCAGTTTTTAGGATTCCTATTGCTCCTCCTGATTGTGCTTCTGGAGTTATATGCCCAACAACAAAACCATGAGTTCCTCCTGAAAAACGTCCATCAGTAATCAATGCTACTGATTTCCCTAAACCTGCACCCATAATTAATGAAGTTGGCTTTAACATTTCAGGCATTCCAGGACCTCCTTTTGGACCTACATACCTAATGACGACTACATCTCCTTTTTCTACTTCTCCATTAGAAATACCTGTATTTGCAGCTTGTTCACCATCATAAACAACAGCTTTCCCCTCAAACAATAAACCTTCGTTTCCAGAAATTTTTGCAACAGCTCCTTCTTCTGCTAAGTTTCCATAAAGGATTTGTAAATTTCCTGAAGATTTTAATGCTTTATCAGTTGGGAAAATTACATCTTGGTCTTCAAATTTTATTGCTTCTACATGTTCTAAATTTTCTGCCAAAGTTTTTCCTGTTACTGTTAAGCATTCTCCATGAAGATATCCATTATCTAATAAGTATTTCATAATTGCTGGTGTTCCACCAACTCCATGAACATCTTCCATTAAATATTTTCCTGAAGGTTTTAAATCAGCAATTAATGGAGTTTTATCTGAAACTCTTTGAAAGTCCTCTAGGGTAAAATCAATATCAGCAGCATGTGCAATCGCTAAAAAGTGAAGTACTGCATTAGTAGATCCTCCAAGGGCATTTACCAAAGCAATGGCGTTTTCTATAGATTTTTTAGAAATAATATCTAAAGGTTTTAAATCTTGTTCTAATAGGTTTTTAATGGCTACTGCGTGTCTTTCTGATTCTGATAGTTTATTTGGGTTTTCTGCTGGAATTGATGAATTATAGGGTAATGCAAAACCCATGCATTCAATAGCTGAAGCCATTGTATTTGCGGTATACATTCCACCACATGCACCTGCTCCAGGTATAGACCTTTTAATGATTTCTCTGTATTCATCTTCTTCAATTTCTCCAGCAACTTTTTGACCAAGCGCTTCAAAGGCAGATACAATATTTAATTTCTTTCCTTTATAATTTCCTGAAGCTATAGTTCCTCCATACATCATAATTGAGGGACGATTTAAACGTAACATAGACATGACAGCTCCTGGCATATTTTTATCACAACCAACTATAGCTATTAATGCATCGTAACTTTGTGCATTCATAACCGTTTCAATAGAATCTGCAATAATATCTCTAGAAACAAGCGAATAGTTCATCCCAGATGTTCCCATAGAAATTCCGTCAGAAACTCCTATAGTATTAAAACCTAAACCAACCATGTCTGAAATCTTACACTCTATTTTTACCTCATCTTTCAATCTATTCAAGTGCATATTACATGGATTACCATCATACCCAGTGCTTACAATACCTACTTGAGCTTTGTGCATGTCTTCATCTGAAAGACCTACAGCATATAACATGGCTTGTGATGCTGGTTGAGATTCATCTTGTGTTAATCTTCGGCTATGTTTATTAATATCTTTCATTATGATTTGCAGTAGGTACTCTATTTAGTTGTTCTAAATTAGTTTATTGCTATCCTTATCATTTCATTACAAACTTAAATCAGCTTAAATTCATTAGTTTTGAATATAATTTAAATATTTGAAATTCAGAATATTAGCTGTTTATATTTGTGATGTTCAAGCACCCAAATTTTTCTTATAAAAAAAGCCTTCCGTTTTGGGAAGACCTTTTATTTTTATCATTTATAAATATCATTCGCTATGGTTACGGATTCTTCCCAATAATGACAGAAATTATGTGTATTTGTCTTGTTTTCATTACTGATATAAATTTAATGATTTTTATTTTAAATATTACATAGCAATTAAATCACCTGAAATAT
>OJFP01000385.1_pt1 | contig 32972 bp, 29 predicted proteins | sample 1594141 | NCBI WGS metagenome assembly OJFP01 (sample SAMN05416843, study PRJEB24817) | seawater metagenome | isolation source: Sea water | place: Canada:Atlantic | collected 2013-07 | reverse complement strand
GATGTAGAGAGGTCTCGTGGGCTCGGAGATGTGTATAAGAGACAGCATTAGACATGCCTGGGATTTTATCCATCATCGCACTCATGCCGCCCATGTCCATCATTTGGCTTAACTGATCTTTATAATCATCTAAATCAAAACCCTTACCTTTTTGAATTTTTTTCGCTAATTTTTCGGCTTTTTCTTTATCAACCTTACGCTCAATTTCTTCAACGAGACTTAACGCGTCGCCCATTCCTAATAAACGAGAAGCAACACGATCAGGGTGGAAGGGCTCTAGGGCATCTGTTTTCTCACCAATCCCTAAAAATTTGATGGGCTTCCCAGTTATCTGACGAATTGATAGCGCAGCACCACCTCTTGCATCGCCATCTGTTTTAGTCAGCACAACACCTGTCAAAGGCAACACATCATTGAATGCCTTTGCTGTATTCGCTGCATCTTGCCCCGTCATACTATCAACAACAAATAAAGTTTCAGCAGGGTTTGCTGCGGCATGGACCTGACGAATCTCGTCCATCATGTCATCATCAATATGTAAACGACCGGCCGTATCAACAATCAATACATCACTAAATTGCTTCGTGGCTTGAGTAATCGCGTCATTAACGATATTAACTGGCTTTTGATCTACCGTACTTGGGGAAAATTTTGCCCCAACTTCTGCCGCTAATGTTTGAAGCTGGTCTATCGCCGCTGGGCGATAAACATCGGCACTCACCACCATCACCGATTTTTTATGACGCTCAATTAACAAACGAGACAACTTCGCCACCGTTGTTGTTTTACCAGAACCTTGCAAACCGGCCATTAAAATAACGACTGGTGGAGCCGCCGATAAATCTAACGATTCATTGGCCTCACCCATTGTTTTAACAAGCTCATCATTAACAATTTTTAGCATCGCCTGGCCTGGTGATAAGCTTTGCATCACCTCCTGCCCTAATGCTCGATCCTTCACAACATCCGTAAACTCTTTAACGACCGGTAGCGCAACGTCCGCTTCTAGCAAGGCCATCCTGACCTCGCGCATCGTGTCTTTAATATTGCTTTCTGTTAACCGCCCCTGCCCCCTAATGTTTTTAAAAGTGGCGTTTAAGCGATCGGTTAAATTGTCAAACATAACTATTATCCTAAAAAATTAACGTTTATATTTTCGCACGTCTTACTGCTCGATGCAGTTGATTTTTCCGTTTAAAACGAGACTTTGCCGATATTTTCAACCTTCAACACTTCTACCCTACCGTCCTTTGTGACACACTATGCGCATGCTTTTTTCAATCACCCTATTTAATACGCTAACTATTGTTTGTGCACTTATGTACATCATCAGTGCTTCGCTTGTTGCTATTAATATCAGCAAGGGCTTGAGTCAAAACATTCAACGTCAATGGGTGCTTTTAAGCGCTTTTGCTGCGATCATCACTCATGCCTTACTGGTCAGCCACAGCTATAATGTGAACCATATTATTTCGAATGATTTTTTTAGTATGCTGTCCTTGATATTCCTTGTTATTAGCCTACTGTTTATCCTCTCAGCCATTAAGCAACCCATTGAAACGTTGGCTATTATAATTTTTCCTTTTTCTGCCATCGCTGTTTTTCTCAATATTAACAATGCCGCGCCACTTACTCCTTCGGTTAACGTTAATGGCCATTTACAGACGCATATCATCCTATCCATCTTGTCGTATAGTTTGCTAACCGTCGCAGCCTTCCAAGCTATTTTTCTCTCTTTTCAAGAAAAACAACTTCATGACCGACACCCAAGTAGGCTTATCAACTGCCTGCCGCCTATGCAATTAATGGAAGCTTTATTGTTTCGTGTGCTTTTTTTAGGGCTGCTCTTGCTTACCTTTGCACTGGCGAGTGGGTTCATTTACCTTGATGATATTTTCGCCCAACAACTCGCCCACAAGACCGTACTGTCTATATTAGCTTGGATTTTGTTTACCACTTTATTATGTGGGCGATACTTTTTAGGTTGGCGCGGGCAAAAAGCCGTGAAATGGACTTATGGTGGCTATTTTGCACTCATGTTAGCGTATTTTGGTAGCAAATTCGTTTTACAGCTAGTATTGAACCAAGGCTAACGTTATAGCTTTTTTTCCAACTCAATCATTAGCCCTTCGCAGGCATCCTCAAGCATATCTAATACTCGCTCAAAGCCATTTCCTTGACCATAATAAGGATCAGGCACTTCCTTCAAAGCAGTACGTTCGGCAAAATCTAAAATCAACTTTACTTTATGCTGGTATTCTTTCGGACACGACTCAAGCGTTAAATGATAATTATCGTTATCAGCCACCAATAAATAATCAAATTCCTCGAAGTCATAATCATCAAGCTGCCTAGCAGTTAAATCGCGTATATCTATACCACGAGAAAGTGCGGTTTGCACCGATCTAGCATCTGGGCTTTTACCAATGTGATAAGCGTGCGTGCCTGCAGAATCAACTTCTATTGAGCCTTCTAAGCCCTTATCCCGCAACATCTTTCGAAAAACACCTTGTGCCGTTGGTGACCGGCAGATATTGCCCATACAAATAAATAATACTTTCATCTGTTTTATATAACCTCAAAGCAGTTAATTTTTAAAAAAGCTCAACGAAAAAAGAATTGTAACAGGCCAATGAAATGGCGATTAAAGACATAAGAAAAAAACTTATTTTATTTTTTAATTACCTACTATACTTCAAGCAACATCATAAGAATTGATAAGCAATAAGACACTCTATCATTCACAACCAGTAATAAACGGATAGAGAATAGAACAAGGATACTTCAACAATGAGTTCAATTGATATTTTCCCTTGGAATGACAATTTCAATACTGGAATAACTGAAATAGATGAGCAACATCAGCGTCTTGTCGACTTGCTAAATCAACTTGCTAACCATGTTGCGTTTCAATCCGACCTCCCGGCTCTCAACAATATTTTTGATCAACTCGCTGACTACGCCAGCTTTCACTTCCAAACCGAAGAGGAAATTTGGCATCAATATATCCCCGAAGATCTATTGGAGTTAGATCCTAAAAAAACACATGGTAGCTTTGTAAGCCAAGTCCTTAAATTAAAGTCGAACATCAATGCCAAACCATCCGACGATGTCATTGAAGATGTTCTTTCTTTTTTCACCAATTGGTTAGCTTTACACATTTTAGAAAGTGACCGATATATGGCGATGGTTGTCACTGCAGTACAAAATGGCCAATCCATTGAAGCAGCAAAAAAACACGCTGATCAACAAATGCAAGGCTCAACCCGAGCGTTGATCGACGTCATTCTATCTATTTATCAAAGCCTCTCCACGAATTCCTTGCATTTAATTCGTAAAATTAGCGAACAAAAACGCCTAGAGCACTCACTAGTCGATAGTGAAGAAAAATTACGGCTTTTTATCAAACATGCGCCCGTAGCCCTTGCCATGTTTGACCTTGATATGAATTACGTAGCCGTGAGTGAGCGTTGGCTATCAGATTTTGGCTTAGATGATCAGAACACTTTGGGCCGATCACATTATGACCTATTCCCAAGAATTACCGAAAAGCGAAAAGAAATACATCGCCGAGGTTTTAATGGCGAAGTTATTACTCATGAGTGTGACTATATTAAACTCAAAGACGGCTCTACTCTTTGGATCAAATGGGAAGTGAGGCCGTGGCGAAATTATGATGGAAACGTAGGCGGTATCGTCATATTCACTGAAGATATCACTGCGAGTAAAAACGCCGAAACTTCCTTGAAAGAAACAGCTGACGTATTATTAAGAGCACAAAAAATCGGCAACATCGGCAATTGGTCTTATAGAGTTAAGGATGCGGGTGGGGATATTGACTGCTCTGATCAGGTGTATAACATTTTTGGACTTGATCGATCGGCCCACACACTATCATTTAACTCGGTTTTATCATGGTTACATCCAGATGACCAACCCGCCCTTGATGCCTTTAGACAAACATTACATTCGCTCTCAGCTGAATCATTAAACGATATTGTTAGACCCGTTTTTCGATTAGAACGCCCTTATGGTGAAACTCGCTGGATAGAAATTTCAGCCGAATGCGAATTTAATGAAGATAACAAACCCAACATTTGCTTTGGAACCGTTCAAGATATTACCGAACGAAAGCAAACTGAAAAGACATTATCTAAATTGACACTGGCCGTTGAACAAACGCCCAACGCCATCTTTACCACAGACCTTGATGCCAATATCGAATACGCCAACAAAGCATTTACCGATGTCACAGGCTACCAGCTTTGCGAAGTTATAGGCAAAAACCCACGAATTCTCCAGTCAGGCAAGAGCCCACAGTCAGTTTATGATGACATGTGGAATCATCTCTCACAAGGAAAGGAATGGCGCGGTGAATTAATAAATCGGGATAAGTACGGCAATGATTATATTGATATGTCGCTTATTTCGCCGGTACGAGATGAAACGGGTAAGGTCACTAACTATTTAGCCATCAAGGAGAATGTTACTGAAAAGAAGCGAGCCGATGAGCGCATTAAGCAATTGGCTTATTTTGACCAATTAACAGGGCTTCCTAACCGGGGTCAGTTAAACGAACATTTTGATTATACCCTTAGTTTGGCTGGGCGCAGCGGTAACCCATTTAGCCTGATGTTTCTTGATCTTGACCACTTCAAAAACATTAACGATACACTGGGCCACACCATTGGAGATAAAGTCCTGATGAAAGCTGCCAAACGACTTAAAGCGATTCTTCGAGAAGGCGACACCTTATCCCGCACAGGTGGCGATGAATTCATCTTGCTTTTACCGAATACGGATGAAGACGGCGCCAGAGACGTCGCGGAAAAATTAATCACTACTATTTCCAACCCTTCTCAAATTGATCAGCACGAGCTGGTTAGCACCGTTTCAATTGGTATCGTTATGTACCCAGAAGATGGTCGGGATTTCGAAACTTTAGCAAAAAATGCCGATGCGGCCATGTACCGTGTCAAAAAAGAGTCACGTAATGACTATCGTTTCTTTACCGAAGAAATGCAAAAAAATTCAGCGCGCTCATTGAAGCTTTCGAATGCATTACGTTTCGCACTCGCCCGGAATGAATTATCGCTTCATTACCAGCCACAACTGTCTATAGAAGAAAATCGAATCACCGGAGCCGAAGCTTTATTACGTTGGAATCACCCCGAAATGGGCTCGGTACCTCCTGACGAGTTCATTCACATTGCCGAAGTCAGCGGTCAAATTTTGGAGATTGGCGAATGGGTGATACGTACAGCAGTCAATCAGTTGAAATATTGGATAGGTAAAGGTCTACCCCCGATCGTGATCGCTGTTAACTTGTCAGCGGTACAGTTTCGCCACCCTAATTTACCCAAATTGATTACACAAATTCTCGACGAAGCCCAGCTCCCCCCTGAATATTTGGAGATCGAATTAACCGAGGCGGTCACAATGGACGATCCACATCTTGCCATTGACATCATGAATAACCTGAATGATCTCGGCATACGTATGTCAATTGATGATTTTGGAACAGGTTATTCCAGCTTAAGCTACTTGAAGAAGTTCAAAGCCTACAAATTAAAAATCGATAAATCTTTTGTGCAAGATATTACAATAGATGCCGATGATAGGGCCATCGTATTAGCGGTCATTAACTTGACTAGAAGCTTAGGGATGCAGACCATAGCCGAAGGTGTTGAAACGTCAGGACAATTGGCCTATTTGCGAATGCAAGGTTGCAATGAAGTTCAAGGGTACTTCTTCAGTAAGCCGTTACCAACAGATGAGTTTGAAGATTACGCGCTAAACTTCGGTAAATAAAACAGTCCTCAATATGTTAGCTATATAAGCTTGCGATACCTGTACAGGCCAATAGTTTCTCTATTGGCTTAGTCGTGCGTTGATTCGATCTAAATCTTCCTGTGTATCCACCCCTGCCTCGGGTACTTGATCAACAGAGGGCACTATAATACGCTCACCTTGATACAGGATTCTCAACTGCTCAAGTGACTCAATTTCTTCAACTGCACAGGGAGGCCATGTAATATAGCGCCTCAAAAAACCAGCGGTATAACTATAAATCCCAATGTGCCTGAAATGAATCTTCTTAGCACCTAAGTTATTAGTCGGGAATACATCACGGTCCCAAGGGATGGGGGCTCGGCTAAAATATAGCGCGTAATCTCTAGCATCACGAACAACTTTGACTGCATTCGGGTTAAACACTTCTTCTGCATCATCAATAGGCGCACATAAACTGGCTACTTGCGCTATACTCTGCCCTATCAATGAGCTTGCTGCTTTACTGATAAGCTCGGGAGGTATCAAGGGTTCATCACCTTGGCAATTAACGATGACGGTATCATCATTCCAGTGCATTTTATTAGCCACCTCGGTCAGCCGTTCTGTGCCACTGGTATGCGATGCTAACGTCATAACTGCGTTAAACCCAGCCTGTTTGACGCACTTTAAAATACGCTCATCATCTGTTGCAACAACAACCTCCTGCGCACCCGCCAGTGAGGCCTTCTCGCAAACATGCAGAATCATTTCTTTTCCCGCTATTTTGAGCAGCGGTTTGCCGGGTAATCTAGAAGAAGCATAACGTGCAGGAATAACAACTTTAAAACTATTTTCCATACGTTTATCTCAGCGCATTGGCCTCATCGGCGGTAAGCTGTCTAGCCTCATTGACCAACATAATAGGAATATCATCTCGTACGGCATAGGCAAGACGGCAAGGAATACATACCAACTCTTGTTCTTCTTTAAGGTACTTCAAACTCGACTTACAAGAAGGGCAAGCCAATATCTCCAGTAGTTTCTTATCCATTTATTTTCTCTTTAATTAGCGATAATAACGTTAAGCCAAATTTTTGTGTCATTTGTGCTTTGATCGGTACATACCAATGCTTCTCTTTTGCCATGTGGGTACATTTCACGGCATCTTTTTCTGTCATCAGTATGTGTTTATCATCATTAAAATTTATATCTTTCTCAGTATACTTAAAATGATCGGGAAAAATATGCGGCTCAACAGTTAACCTATATTTTTTTAAGTGCGAAAAAAAACGAGACGGGTTACCTAAACCCGCTATCCCATGACAAGACTCTGATCTAAAACTGTCTAATTTGAGTCGTTCACTTTCATCAAGTAATTTAACCGCCTCTTCGCCTTCTACTGTCAACGGATATTCATCTGAATTAGCCAAGCCATTACAAATGACAAAATCCACCGATTTCAAACGTTCAACGGGTTCACGTAATGGTCCCGCAGGTAATAAAAAACCATTGCCATAACGACGCTCTCCATCAACTAACGCTATTTCAATATCGCGCTGCAAGGCGTAATGCTGAAGACCATCATCAGATATAATAATATCGCATTGGTGGTGATCTATCAGCGCTTGGGCGCTATCGACACGATTAGGTCCTACAGCAACTGGGCAATCTGTACGCCGTGCTAACACCTTTGCTTCATCGCCCACCACTCTTGAATCACTATCTGCTCGGACTTGTTGTGGCCAACTGGAGGCAATCCCACCGTATCCTCGACTAATAACACCTGGAGAGTAACCCGCTGCTTTTAAAAGTTCAGCTATCCAAATGACCACCGGTGTCTTCCCTGTTCCACCGACAGTGACATTACCAACAACAATAACTGGTACGGCTACACGTGTAGATTTAGCCCAACCTTTTTTATAGAACAGCAAACGTAGCTTAACTACTAAACCAAATAGCCATGACAACGGAACGAACAACAACGCTATAGGGCGCTGCCCATACCACATACTATCGAAAAAACGACTCATTTTATGACTCATTAAACTTAAAAGAGCGCCTTACTCTTTTGACTTTGGTTCATTCGCGGCAAAAGTAATATTAACGAAACCTAACTGACCGGCTGCATCCAATACCGTCATCACTGATTGATGCGTTGCCTGACCATCTGCACTTATCAATAGAGGCGGACTTTCTTGATCACCTGCTTCTTGCTTTAAGGCTTTTTTGATCGTCTCTATGCCTGAATTAACCACTTCTTTTTGATTAACGAAAAAACGGCTCTTTGAGTCAATACTAATTTCTAATGATTTGGTCGCTTTTTTTTGTTCGCCAGACGCCTGTGGCAACTCAATTTTTAACTGTGTCTCACGATCAAATGTTGTCGTCACCATAAAGAAAATAAGCAGCAAAAAAACGACGTCAATTAACGGCGTTAAGTTTAGATCAAATTCATCATTAGATTTACGTTTGAAATTCATGGGTGTTTACTCGCGGTCTCCATGCATCATTTCAACTAATTTTAACGCTTCGGTCTCCATTTGTATGACCAATTCGTCTACCTTTCCTCTAAAGTAGCGATAAAACATCAGTGATGGAATAGCCACAGACATGCCTGAAGCGGTCGTTATAAGTGCTTGAGAAATACCACCTGCTAGAACGGTAGGGTCACCTACACCATTCGCCATAATCGCCGCAAAGACATTAATCATACCGATCACTGTTCCGAGCAAACCTAATAACGGTGTAATGGATGCAATCGTGCCTAATGAATTCAAGTATTTTTCAAGATCGTGTGCAATCTGACGCCCAACTTCTTCAATGCACTCTTTCATAATCTCACGACCATGAGATTGGTTCATAATGCCAGCAGCAAGCACTCGCCCAAGAGGCGAACTATTCGATAAACTTTGCACCTTACTTTTATCTAACTGATTAGCTTTGTGCAGCTTCCAAACCGATGAAACGAGTTCACTTGGCAGTATTTTTTTACTATTTAATGACCAAAAGCGCTCTCCAATTATCGCCAGTGAAACAATCGAACAAGCAATAATAGGAACCATTAACCAACCACCCGATACTAATATTTCAAGCACAACATCCTCTATTTAAAGTAATTAATCATTCTTATCATACTACTTTATTTTTAGACGCTAAGCACCCTTGTAAATGGGTTTAACTCATATTTAAAGTCTCCAGTTCCAAAACTTAGACGACTCACTTCGGAAACTCTCTGCGCGAATATCTAACCCATCGTAGAAACGCACTGTTAAGGCACCATCTGTTGCCGTATCGAACCCTCTAATACGTTCCTTTTCATACCTATCAATAATCATTTTATTTGGAAACCCAAAACGGTTTTTATAGCCGACTGGGTACAACACATACCGTGGATTTATCGCTTCTAAAAATTCTATCGTCGATGATGTTTTACTGCCATGATGCGGCGCAATTAATACGTCCGCCTTAAGTTTCTCTCGTTTATATTGAACCAAAGAACGCTCGGTATTTTTTTCAATATCACCTGGCAATAAAACACTACCATTCACTGAACTAATTTTTAGTACGCATGAGGCATTATTGCCCTCAAATAAATCATTACGATCTGGAGCCAAAAACTCAAAATTAACACCGTCTAAACGCCAACTTATACCTTCTTTGCAAGATACCGGCTTATGCCCTCGAAAAAGCTCGGGAACACTCGTCATCAAACTATTAACCGGGATATTTTTTAGCAGAGTTTTCGCACCACCTGCATGGTCATTATCTCCGTGACTAATAATTAACCTTTCTAACTTCTTTATCCCTTCTCCATTTAAATATGGAAGTATAACGGTAGAGGCTAAATCACTTTTTTCACTGTATTTAGCACCCGCATCAAATATCAACACGTTATCAGCGGTGTGTATGACTGCCGATAACCCCTGACCAACATCTAACAACACCAACTTAAACTCCCCCTTTGCGAGCTCGTTAGATTGAGTTGGGGACAATAAGGGTAAAAAAAGTAAACAAGCTACCGGCTTAGGAAATAACCCCTTCGGCATCAGCAGTAGCGTCACCCCAACCATTGCTATAAGACACTCAATTAACGAAACAGGCGATAAGCTCATCGAAGAGAAACTGGTCTTGGATATGACGTCTAAAAAAACCCACAAAACATCAACGAGATACGCCACTAAATTAAACGCCATTAAGCCTAACCCATTATGGAATAACGATAACAGCAACGCTATTAGCAACAAAGGAACAACAGCAAAACTAACGAAGGGTACCGCTATAACATTTGCTAACGGTGCAAGTAAGGACACCTGCTGAAAAAAATACAACACCAAAGGCACCAAACCTATGAAGACCCACGATTGAACTTGCAACAACTGCGTCACGAACGTTGGCTTTTTGATTCGCCCAGTTCCAGCATATAGAATAATTCCAACCGCTCCAAAAGAAAGCCAAAAACCTGCCGACATGGGAGCCAATGGGTCGATAATTAACACCGCCACTAAAGCAACCGAAATAACATGAAAAGGTCGATAATATCGCTGCCAAAATATACCACCTAACACCACAGACACCATTATTAACGCCCGTTGAGTCGGCACAGAAAACCCCGCCAATGCAGCATATAAGATAGCGGACAATAGGCTCGCCAGTATCGCCAACCTTGTTACATCACCTCTTATACAAGAAATTCTAAGCCCAGACCAGCGAAAAACCGCGAACACTAACGCGCTGATTAAGCCAATATGCAACCCTGAAATCGCAATCAAATGCGAGGTTCCAGTTTTACGAAAAACATCCCATTGGTCGACACTAATATCACTTCGATCACCCAAGACCAACGCCTTAATAACCCCTATATGTTGGTTACCGGCAAGAGCTATATCTAAATAGTCTTTCAGTGATTCACGCCAACGCCCAACAGACCACCACGGAGCGTCCGTTAAGCGTTTATTATCATCCGCTTTGCGAACATAGCCCGTTGCACCAATTTTATGTTGAAAAAGCCATTTCTCATAATCAAACCCATGTGGGTTTGACAAACCATGCGGCCTTTTTAATTTAACTAAAAACTGCCACTTTTCACCAGAACGCACTTGTTTACTGCGATCATACCAACTTAAACGCAATTTATTAGGGAATGCTAACTGCCCTATAGGCGTGATGACTTCATCAACCTTAAATAAGAACTTAATTGAACGAACATCCTGAGCGGGCAAATCAATCACCTGTCCCCTGATTAATATTTCCTTAGATTCCAACTCATTAGGAAGTTGATTATTGTGTATTAAACTGGAGTAAGCAGCAGCCCAAACAAAGCCTAAGATAAGAAAACTTAGCCCGCTAGCCCACCTATAAGCAAGCAATGCAGCTATAGCCCCGATAATTAAATGAAATATCGACGGTAACGCTATTAACCATTGAACAGATACAATACCTGTACAAAAAAACAAGGTTAATTTTTGAAAATTATTCATTTAGCGGCATCCATGCTCTGCTACACTTAAGGGGTCTATTTCATGAATTGATAAAGCCTTTTATAGCTATGCCTTACCCATCTTTAAAGTATTAAAACGTTAATTCAAGCGACATGCCAAAAAAATTTGTTAAAAAGTACTTCCCTGACAGACAGAAAATTAAGGAAAATAAGCACCTCAAGGTATTTGGAAGCCTTTTACACAATCAAAACTTATGGCACCTAAACCGCCGCTCATTTGCAGGAGCCATTGCAACGGGGCTATTTATTGCTTTTATACCACTCCCTACACAAATGCTGATTGCGGCAGCTGCCGCCATTGCCTTACACGTTAATTTGCCCGTTGCAGTGGCTACTGTTTGGGTGAGTAACCCAATCACTATGCCAGCGATTTTTTATGCTGCCTACTCAGTCGGCGCAAGCCTTCTGGAAATTCCTCCAGACGCGCAAGAATTTGCCTTTTCTCTTACCTCCATTCTCGATAGCTTAGGCGCAAGCTGGAAACCATTTTTACTTGGCTGCTTTATACTAGGTTCTGCAACAGCCGCTGTAGGCTATGTTTCAGCACGAGTCCTATGGAGATGGTTTGTAATAAAGAAGTGGTTAGCCCGTCAATAAACCATCATCAAGTGTTAACACTTTATCCATTTTATTCGCTAAATCATTATCATGCGTCACGAGCAACAAACTAATGTTCAAACGCTGATTCAACTCCAACATCAACTCATATATTTGTTCGGCTGTTTTTTTATCTAAGTTGCCTGTGGGTTCATCTGCCAGAACGCACTTAGGTTTAGTTACTAAGGCACGCGCAATAGCAACCCGCTGCCTCTCTCCACCGGATAACTCACCATAACGGTGCTCTACCCTATTTTCTAAACCAACTTGCTTCAGCATATTGAATGCTTGCTCTTTCGCCGATTCAACAGAATGGCCACCAATTAATAAGGGCATAGCAACATTTTCTAAGGCCGTAAACTCACCTAATAAATGATGAAATTGATAAACAAAACCCAGACTTTTATTTCTTAATGATGAACGTTCAACTTCGGTCAATTCAGTCAGGTTTTTTCCATTCATCATCACACTACCAGACGTTGGTTTATCTAACCCGCCTAGTAAATGTAATAAGGTACTTTTACCTGAACCCGATGTACCCATAATAGCTAGGCGATCACCTTGGTTTAAGCTCATATCGATGCCTTTTAACACAGGCACTACTAACTCTTTTTCACCAAATGTTTTGGTCAACCCCGTGCAACTTAAAAAAGGTTCATTATTCATAGCGTAATGCCTCCGCTGGATTCACTCGCGAAGCTTGCCAAGCTGGGTAAATTGTTGAAATGAACGATAAAAAGAATGAGTAAGTCGCAATGGTTATGACATCTGACCAGACTAATTTTGAGGGTAAATCACTAATGTAGTAAATATCCGCCGGTAAAAATTGAACGTGGAAAAATTGCTCTATCGTATGCACAATCGTTTCAACATTTAATGCTAAGGCAACACCAGATATCACACCAAAGGCCGTTCCAATTAAACCTATTAAGGTGCCTTGCACCATAAAAACACCCATCACCGAACGAGGTGTTAAACCAAGTGTTCTTAAAATAGCGATTTCAGATTGTTTGTCCGTTACTACCATCACCAACGTAGACACAATATTAAACGCCGCGACGGCAACAATTAACATTAAGATGATAAACATCACACGCTTTTCAGTTTTGATGGCTTTAAAGAAATTACTGTGCTCCATCGTCCAATTAGAAATACTGTAATTCGGTGTTAATTTTTGTGCTATTTCACGGGTCACATAAGGCGCTTGAAACATATCATTCAGTTTCACCCTAACCCCCGTCACTCCTTTATTCAAACGTAATAATTTAGAGCCATCATCGAGGTGAATCAGCGCTAAATTTCGATCATATTCATACATGCCGACTTCAAACAAACCTATCACCGTAAAGCGGCGTAATCTTGGCAAAATACCGGCCGGCGTTGGGGTTACCTGTGGTGTAATAACCGTCACTTTATCACCCACTGAAACGCGAAGGTAACGCGCTAACTCTGACCCTAAAACAATACCAAATCCCGACGTTTTTAATTGGTCTAAGCGGCCATCAATCATTTTCTCAGCGATATCAGAGACCGCACCTTCTTTTTCAGGAAGAATCCCTCGTAATAAGCTGCCACTAACGCGTTGATTCGCACTTAACATGACTTCAGCATTAACAAAGGGCGCCCAACCGGTCACATCGTCGATCTGACTTAAATCATCGCCTAGCTCACCCCAATTGTGCAGTGCATTTTGGTATTCAGAAATAGTGACATGAGACGCCATTCCTAAAATTTTCTCACGAAGCTGCGCCTCAAAACCATTCATCACAGATAAAACCGTTATCAATGCCATAACGCCTAAAGCGACTCCTAGCATTGAGGTCATACTAATAAATGAGATAAAGCCTGAGCGTTGTTTTGCTCGCGTATAGCGTAGGCCAATATAAATTTCGATGGGTTTAAACATAGTTGCGAATTAGATCATAAAATTACGTTTTTAGTTGATTTTCTCTATAGAGAATTATCAATATTTCAACTGGAGGTGATATATTGACACTAGACAACCAATAAGGACATTAACATGACTTTCCAAAAAATTATTTTAGCGAGCATTTTCTGCATTGCCTCTTTCACAACCAATGCCGACGTTTTACTCATTGATGTAATAAAAAAAGAACCCGTTAACAGTGCTAGTGGATTACTAAGGCCAAAAAATGGGCAATCAATGGATCAAGTTAAATCGCAATTTGGTGAACCAACAAAAGTCTACGCCACCGTTGGCGAGCCACCTATTACACGATGGAATTACAGTCAGTTTTCTGTTTATTTTGAACATAACTTGGTCATTCATAGCGTTGTTAACAAGCCCAAGAAAGCACCTTAATTAAACAGTTTCAATTCGCAGAACTAAACCGCAACATGGTCAGTTCATTAGATAGGCCAACAACGCTTTTGATAGACAAACTTGGCAGAAGCTGGGTTTGTAGACCATCAAACCAAACTAAGTCATCACACCCTCCATTTTAAAAAGCCTGACTAGTTTTTAGTCAGGCTTTTTAGCCAAATGAAACACACCCTGTGTTTTGTTTATGAGAAAATAACACTCTAATCATTTTCAGTATTTTTCACCCTTATCAGTTATGCCAGAACTTCCAAAAAAATCTACGCAATCCATCTCTTGGGGCGAATTCGACGGTTGTGCTGATGCACTCACTATTGCAAAAGCCGGTTTAGCATCAGAACAACTACTACTCGTCATTTGTTCTGACACGCAATCGGCTCTTCGGTTAGAGCGTGAAATCCCATTTTTTCTAACCGAGGCATTACCGGTTATTTACTTTCCAGATTGGGAGGTTCTTCCTTACGATAGCTTTTCCCCTCTGAGCGAAATTATTTCTGACAGGCTAGCCACCCTATATAGCTTACAGACCTTAGATCATGGTATTTTGATCATAACGGCAGCCTGCATACTCCAACGGTTAGCCCCGCGCGAACAATTACTTAATGAATGTTTTTCATTGTCGATCGGCGATACGTTAAATATAGAAAAAACTTGCTTAAACCTCGATAAACTAGGTTACCAAAACGTACATTCTGTACAAGAATACGGCGAATATTCTGTCCGTGGGGCTATTCTGGATATGTTTCCAATGGGCAGCAAAAAACCCTATCGTATCGACTTATTTGACGATGAAGTAGAATCTATTCGAACGTTCGACACAGAGACCCAACGCTCTATTGATAAAGTTGATTCGATTCAATTGTTCCCTGCGCGAGAATTTCCTATAAATGACAAAAGCATCCAATTATTTCGCCAACAATTTCGAGAAAAATTCCCTAATGTATCCGACAAAAATACCTTGTACCAACAAGTATCCAAAGGGAATATTCCTAACGGTATAGAAAATTATTTGCCGCTGTTCGTTGAACATACTGAGTCATTTTTCGATTACATTCCGTCGGCCACCCTTATTTTACATAATGACATTACGTCAGCTGCTGAAGAGTTTGCCACACAGGTGATTGAGCGCTTCACCCATAGACAATGCGATATTGACCGCCCTGCTTTGCGCCCTGAATTGTTATTTCACGATGTAGAAAGTTTAAGGAAACGAATAACACAGTACCCGTCCATTTCACTTCAAAGCAGCATTCACGAAACTGACAAAAAAGCATTAATAACCGTCGGTAAAGATGATGCTAATAAGCCGTTATTTGACATCCTTAACCAAACGGATCATAAAACATTATTTGTTGCTGAATCGCCAGGGCATCGCGAATCGATGCTTCACCAGTTACAAAAATTAAATATTCGCCCCACGTTGGTAGAAAGCTGGGTGCAATTTACTCGAAGTGAACTATCACCCTGTATCGTCGTTGCGCCTATTGACGAAGGCCTGAGCTCACCTAGTCTCAGCCTTATCACAGAAAACAACCTATTCGGCACACGTGTTCAACAGCGTAGGCGCAGACGTTCCTCATCTAGCCAACGGCTTGAAAATGTATTCAATAGCCTCGCCGACCTTGAAGTTGGCTCACCTGTCGTTCACCAAGAACATGGGGTTGGCCGATACATTGGCTTAAAACACCTTGTAGTCGACCAAATTGAAACTGAATTTCTTACCCTAGAATACGCCAATAACGACAAACTCTATGTTCCCGTTTCTTCGCTCAATTTAATTGGCCGATACATGGGCACACAAGGTGACACTGCACCGTTACATCGACTCGGTAGTGACCAATGGGAAAAAGCACGAAAAAAAGCGCTTAAAAGAGCACGAGATGTAGCGGCTGAATTACTAGATATACACGCGAGGCGCGCCGCTAAACCAGGCAGACCGATGGTGGTTGAATCAGCCGACTATGACAACTTTGCTCGTGCATTCCCATTCGAAGAAACCGAGGATCAAGCAACCGCCATTCAACAAACGCTGCATGATATGAGCCTTGCCAAGCCAATGGACCGTGTTGTCTGTGGTGATGTCGGCTTTGGTAAAACAGAAGTGGCTATGCGCGCTGCGTTTACCGCTGCAAGCAATCATTACCAAACGGCTATTTTAGTACCCACAACCCTACTCGCCCAACAACATTACCAAAATTTTTCCGACCGTTTTGCCGACTGGCCCATTCGCGTTGAGGTGCTATCTCGTTTTATTAGTACAAAAAAACAAAACCAAATTATTGCCGATACAGCTGACGGAAAAGTTGATATTTTAGTTGGCACTCATAAACTTTTTCAAAAATCGATGAGTTACAAAAACCTTGGTTTAGTTATTATCGATGAAGAGCAACGCTTTGGTGTTCGCCATAAAGAACACTTTAAATCCATGCGGTCTGACGTCGATATGCTAACGCTCACCGCAACGCCCATTCCAAGAACACTCAACCAAGCCATGTCGGGGCTGCGTGACATTTCCATTATTGCCACACCACCCCCTAACCGACATGCGATTGAAACGTTTGTATCAGAATGGAATAACGGCCTAATTCAGGAAGCTTTCCAACGTGAAATACGGCGCGGTGGGCAATTATTTGTCTTACACAACGATATTTCCACAATGGATAGACTTATACGAGAGTTAGCTGAATTAGTCCCAGATGCTCAAATACAAAAAGCACACGGACAAATGCGCGAAAGCGAACTTGAACAAATTATGCTCGATTTTTACCACGCACGATTTAATGTACTGGTTTCTACAACCATTATAGAAAATGGTATTGATCTCCCGAATGCCAACACCATTATTATCAATCGCGCCGATAAACTTGGGTTATCTCAATTACACCAATTAAGAGGCCGCGTTGGGCGTTCACATCACCGCGCATACGCCTATATGATCATACCGCCTGAAGGCATCATGACTAAAGATGCTAAAAAACGGATAGACGCCATTCAAAGTAGCGCCGACTTGGGCGCTGGCTTCAGTTTATCAACACATGATATGGAAATTCGTGGTGCCGGTGAATTACTCGGCGATAACCAAAGCGGAGAGATTCAAGAAATTGGCTTTACCCTTTATACAGAGTTACTCGACAATGCAGTTAATGCAATTAAATCAGGCAAGCAACCTGAGTTAGAACAACGGATTGATAGCGGGCCTGAAATTGATCTTCACGCCAGCGCCTTGATACCCGACGATTATCTACCTGATGTGCATACTCGTTTAGTGTTATACAAACGTATCGCCAGCACTCAAAACGCCGATGAATTACGTGATTTACAAATCGAAATGATTGATCGTTTTGGTTTATTACCAGACAGCACTAAGTGTTTATTTGGCATCAGTGAAATAAAGCAACACGCTCAACGTATTGGGGTTAGTAAAGTAGACTTTGCTAAATCTAATGGACGCATCCAGTTCACAAATGAACCGAGCATTGACCCTGCAAAAATTATTGAGCTTATTCAAACACAACCACAAGTTTTCCAACTCGATGGGCCACAAAAATTACGCTTTAGTAAAAAACTTGATACCACTGAGGAGAAGGTAGAGTTTATACTCGAACTCATTAATTCTATTGCGCTAAACGAGCACAAAAAATAATGACTCACTCAAGCTTATTATCCAAATTTGCCGCCACTATTTTTCTTATTAATTGCGCTTACGTTTTCGCCGAAACCGAAACGAAGCCTAGCGCTACCGCTTGGTATAGTATTGAGTACATTGTTTTTGAAAACAATCCGTTAAGCAACCAACCATTAGAAGTTTGGAGCAAAGAGCCCTTCCAAATGCCTATTGATGCGATTGACCTAGAGCATTTATCTAGAAACAAGGCATTTAGCTCACTGAATACTAATCAGCAACAGCTCCACGGCGTTTATAGACGGCTTGAAAAACTTTCATCGTACACACCCATCGCTCACGGGGGCTGGATTCAACCACTGAAGAAAAAAGGAAAACTAAATAACGTTAAAATCACTCATCAAACAGGTGCTCACCGACTTGAAGGCACTCTCACCTTTCATCGAGGACGGTTTTTACACTTAAACGTCGATGTACAACTCAGCGAAATGTTTCCACTACCCATAAATAATGGCTATGTTACAAACAACGTTATCCAACCTGCAACGTTATATCGACTAAAAGAAACTCGTCGAATTAAAACCAGTCAATCGAATTATTTTGATCACCCACGTTTTGGCGTTTTAGCCATTGTAGAAAAAATAAACCCACCCAACGCGTCTACATCATCAAGCCAAGCGGTGAAAGAACAACAAGAACTCAACACGACTGAAATAAAAGAACCTAATGAACGCTAAGTTAAATACGCCTCTTTTGTCGCATTGTAATCATTAACAATCTTATCAATCGCACTTTGCTCATAGGGCCTCAATCCACTCACCACCATATCTTTAGTACCGTGCCCAATTTTCTGGCCATCAACAAACAAGTCAAACTCTAGTTTTACGCTGCCTTTTTTGCCCTCAACGTTCATAAAGGCATCAGAAAACTCCAACTCTAATTCGCCGTCAGGAAACTGATCTATCTCCACCACCATATCTTTATAGATAACGAGTGGTCTAGCAGGGTTAATCATTACGTTATTCTTCTGCATTAAATCAATGATTATTTCTGGAAATGTTCGGCCTGAAAATTGAACATATTTTTCGATTAAGCTGGTAATAAAGTGACTGTTTTTAGTTTTTTCACCGGCGCTATGAATCGTCATCATCGACTTATCATTTTGATCTAACAAACTAAACTCAGCTGATAATTCCTTTGGAATCTTAACCTTAGTTTGCTCAGTCACCATACTTTCAAAATTGAAGCGCATCGACTGAGAAACGCCCAGTTCAGTTAAGGCCACCGCAAATAATAAATCGCCGGGAACGCAAAAACGTTTCGTCTCAATATCGTGTAAAGGATTAAAATCACCTGCTACCGATTTAGCAAAAAGGCTCGCCTGCTCTCGGGTAAAACTAACCTGCTGCCCCTCAATTTTATAAAATTTTCTTAAATCCATGATTTTTATTATCCATTATAGAAACTAAAATTATACGTTATTCGCTCGTTTTCACGTCCATTTCGTAAACCAAAACCTGGAGTAATTGCTCCACTTTAGCTATTCCTTTTTTCGCAAAACCCTCAATGTCCTGCATACTAATTTCATCCCCTTCTAACCCAGCCGCCCAATTTACAACCAGTGCACAACAGGCATAATTCAAACCTAGCTCTCTCGCCAGCGCAGCTTCTGGCATGCCAGTCATACCCACTAAGTCACAACCATCTCGCTCTAACTTTCTAATCTCCGCTGCTGTTTCTAACCTTGGCCCTTGCATACAACCATACACCGCTCTATCTAAAATGGAGATATCAGCCTGATACATCGACCTTTTTATTTTATCTCTCAGTTTTGTCGTGTAAGGGATTGTAAAATCGATATGCGTCACATTGTCTAAGTCATCTTCAAAATACGTTGAAGCTCTCCCCCAAGTGTAATCTATTAACTGATCAGGCAACACGAGACTAGCAGGCGGCATTGAGCGATTAATGCTTCCTACTGCGGCTACTGCTACCACATCGGTGATCCCTACCTCTTTCAGCGCCCACATATTAGCCCGGTAATTGATACGATGCGGCGGAATAGTATGACCATAGCCATGACGTGCCATAAATACGATATCCACCCCATTCAACTGACCTAATGTTACAGGTGAAGATGGCTCTCCATAAGGCGTTTTGATGACCCGTTTACTGATATTTTCTAGGTTAACTAGCTTACTTAACCCTGTGCCACCAATAACAGCTAATCTCGACATAACAACTCCTCTAAATTCTCAGGGCACGCATACAAACCATTTATATTTCGCAAATAACCTTTGTAATCCATGCCCAAACCAAATAAGTACTGATCACCTGCTTGAAACCCAACAAAATCAGCTTTGATTGGCTTTTCTTTTTTTATTTCTTTATCAACCAAAACAACTGTATAACAACGCAACGCACCCTGCTCTTTACAATAGCTCTTTAACTTGCTCATTGTGACACCTTCATCCAGTACGTCATCAATAATAATAACGGTTCTATTTAACAGTGAGGTAGTAGGCAATTGTTTCCATTGTAGTTCTCCCCCCACCACCTCACCTTGGTATCGCGTCGCGTGGACATAATCAACTTCAAGCGGAAAGTTTAATTGAGGCAACAACATCCCTACAGCAACAACCGCACCGGTCATAACGCAAAGAATAACTGGGTTTTCGTACTGACACGCTTCGGTTATATCTGCGGCCAGCTTGCTAACCATCACGTCAACAGCATGCTCATCTAATAAACAGCTACTATTTGCTTGAACGTACTCTATTTCGGCCAACGAAACTGGCATTAACTTATCTCTTCAATCACACGCCGACAGTGTTGCCAGCGTTGTGAATCTTGGATATTTCCAGCGATAGCCGCCTGCGTAGGACGCATTCTATTTAACCGCACAATAGACTGGGCATTAATCTCAAGTCCACTTAAGCGATCAATAATTTTTTCAGCTGCCGGTCTATCATTACAAACCAATGCCATATCACCACCCGCTTTCAGTGCCTGTCTTGCTCGTTGTTCAAAATCACCCACCACACTAGCACCGTGCATACTGAGGTCATCACTAAAAATAGCACCTTCAAATCCAAGTTGTTCACGCAAGATACTTTGTAACCAAAACTCAGAGAACCCTGCTGGCATCTCATCCACTTGCTGATAAATAACATGCGCCGGCATAATCCCTTTCATGCCTGATTTAATCAACTGCTTAAAAGGCTGCACATCATTTTGCATAATGTCCTCGATCGGCCTGTCGTCGATAGGAATCGCTATATGAGAATCGGGAGCTACCGCGCCATGACCAGGGAAGTGCTTCCCAATACTTGCCATACCAGCCTCAGTTAGCCCTTGTTGAAAGGCTTCCGCTACATCAGCAACCACTTGCTTATCCGCTGCAAAGGCCCGGTCGCCAATAATCTCACTACAACCATAATCCAGGTCTAACACTGGTGCAAAACTAAAATCCACTCCCACTTTTCTCAGCTCCATTGCCATTAACCAGGCCACACTTTGTGCATAATCGACTCCTCGTTGCTTATTATCAGCATAAACCTCACCCAAGGTTTGCATACAAGGAACACGTGTAAAGCCATCCTTAAAACGCTGTACTCGCCCCCCTTCATGATCAACCGCAATTAATAGTGGCTCAGCCCTCAAACGATGAATTTCCTCACAAAGAACCGATACCTGCTCTACTGCTTCGTAATTTCTAGAAAACAGAATTACCCCCCCCACTAGAGGGTGCTTAAGAATATCTCGATCAACTGACGACAATTCAACACCGTCAATATCAATCATTAAAGGCCCAAGGGGCATAGGCGATTTCATTTTTATAGTCTATCCTTATTAATAATATTTTTTATCGATTACGATGTTTCAGGAGAGTTTTATGCGTTTAGCTATTTTAATTTGCGGTCTACTTTTTTTCACCCCTATTGCGTTTGCTGAGGAAGACGAAGAAGCAGCAGACATCATCTATATGCCATTAACGCCTCAATTTACCGTTAATTTACTTGGCAATAAACATTATTTACGCACGAGTATTCAACTACAACTAACCGACGAATCAACAAAAGATGCCATTGAGGCTAATGACCCCGCTATTCGACATGCGCTTATTGTATTGTTAAGCAACAATAATGTGGAAGATATCTCTAGCGGTACTGGCAAAATTGATTTGCAAAATAGAGCGATTGAGACACTTAATAAAACATTAACAAAATATGCAAATAATAGTGGTGTAGAAGCCGTTTTTTTTACTGAATTTGTATCTCAGTAAGTTATTCATTAATACACACTGTGGTACCCACCGTAATGCGCTTAAAAAGGTCCATCACATCTTGATTTAACATTCGAATACAGCCATGCGACGAAGGCGTTTTACTCACTAATTCATCCGGCGCTCCATGGATGTAGATATAACGCCTCATCGTATCAACATGACCTAAGCGGTTTTTGCCTTTTTCAAGACCTGACAACCACAAAATTCGCGTTAAAATCCAATCTCTATTAGGCTGATTTTTAGCTAGTTCAGGTTGGTATACCTCTCCCGTTAATCGACGCCCTACAAATACGCTACCTAACGGTTCTCCATCACCGATTTTTGCGCGAATAACATGCTCGCCTCTCGGTGTACATTCACTACCAAATTGCTCACCAACACCATTTTTAGCGGTACAAATTCTATACGATTGAATTAACTGTTGATCCTCGTATACACTCAACAACTGCTCACTGATACTGACAACAATGCTGAGATTAGGCTTTTTCACTTACTTTTCAAATAAAGCAATAGATTCAACATGAGAGGTATGAGGAAACATATCCATCACACCGGCCTTTTTCAGTTTATAACCTAACTCATTCACCAAAATAGCTGAATCACGCGCTAACGTCGACGGGTTACATGAAATATACAGAACTTGCTCCGCACCCCATTTAGGCAAATAATGCAAAATTTCCTTCGCACCCAATCGAGGCGGATCGATCAATACTTTATTATATTTCTTCTTTGTCCAAGGTTCGCTGCCCACCTCTTCCATTAAGTTTGCGGTATAAAAATCTACGTTACTCAGATGGTTTTTATCAGCGTTTTCTTTTGCTCTAAGAATTAACTCTTCACTCCCTTCCACCCCTGTTACATGCCCAGCTACACGGGCCATTGGCAACGTGAAATTACCTAAACCACAGAACAAATCGAGCACGTTATCATTTTCATTAAGGTCAAGTGCGTCTAACGCTCTATTGATCATAGAACGATTCAGTTCAACGTTAACCTGAACAAAATCACTAGGGCCAAAATACAAGGTGACATCATTAGGCAATTGATAACTTAATGCGGGCTTTACACCACTTAGCGGCGCGATGGTATCAGGACCTTTAGACTGCGTATAGATATCTACATCAGCAGATTGTTCAAAACGCTTCAATACTGACTCATCATCTTCAGTTAAGGGCTCTAGAATTCTAAATACCAACGCGGTTCGATTATCACAAATAGATACTTCAATTTGCGGGATTTTATCTTTAATCGATAACTCGCCGACCAATGCTGACAAGGCCATTAAGCGCTTACCCACCGATGGATGTAACACGTCACATTGCTCAATCTCTGCCAAAAAGGGACTCGCTTTTTCTCTAAAACCGACGAGAACACGACCTTTCTTAACAACATCTTTCACACCTAAACGTGCTCGATGTCGATACCCCCATAAAGGCCCTGTTAAGGCAGGCCATAATTCAATATCGTCTAACTTTGCAATACTTTTGAATTGATCAACAAGGATGCCTTGCTTAGCAAGAATTTGCTTAGTTGGGTCAAGGTGTTGAAAACTACAACCACCACAAACTGAGTAGTGTTGACAACCTGGTTCAACACGCTCTTCAGATGCTTTTAAAACCTCTGTTACCCGCCCTTCAGCAAAGTCTTTTTTCTTTTTACTATATTCAAAAGTAACGCCTTCGCCAGGTAAGGCACCAGAAATAAAAACTGCTTTATCATCCACATAAGCCACACCACGACCATCATGCGCCATTGACTCTATCGTTGCGTTTGCAATTTCAGGGGGTAAATTTTTTCTTCTATTTCTACGTCTCGCCATGTTGCTTTTAAAACCATATTGTCTGAATTTAAGAAGTCGATATTTTAAACGTTAAACAAAACTTATGGTTACAAACCATCGCCTTCATTGAATTAAAGATGATTTAATCTAAGAATGGCACTAAAGCGATAGTTTTACTCAAACGTTACTACCGTTTGGCTCAGCTTTACACCCAAGGGGCATAAGTTTCGCTTAAACGTTACTACCGTTTGGCTCAGCTTTACCCTGGGAAGACACCAGTTGAAATATAACGGTCTCCGCGATCACAAATAATAACAACAATCGTCGCGTTACTTAGCTGCTTGGAAAGCTCTAGCGCTACATGCGTGGCCCCGCCTGACGAGACACCACAAAAAATGCCTTCTTCCTCCGCTAACCTTCTCATCGTACCTTCAGCTTGTTGTTGATTAACCTCAAGAATTTCATCCACGCGTGAACGATCATAAATCTTCGGCAAGTATTCTTCTGGCCAACGACGGATACCGGGGATCTTTGAATCTCCTTCCGGCTGAACACCTACAATTTGAATATCGCTATTTTGTTCTTTTAGATACATCGATGTACCCATAATCGTGCCGGTCGTACCCATTGAGCTAACAAAATGTGTAACACCTCCAGCCGTATCACGCCAAATTTCAGGACCGGTGCCTTTATAGTGAGACAAGGGATTATCCGGGTTGGCAAACTGATCTAAAATACGACCTTCACCCTCAGATTCCATTTGTCTTGCCAAATCTATTGCCGCTTCCATACTACCAGCAGCTGGCGTTAAGATGATCTCTGCACCGTAGGCTTTCATTGATGAACGACGTTCCGCGCTCATATTATCCGGCATAATCAGCGTCATTTTGTAACCTTTAATAGCCGCCGCCATCGCCAAAGCAATACCCGTATTGCCACTCGTTGCTTCAATCAGGCGATCACCGGGTTTAATATCGCCCCGTAATTCAGCTTGTTGAATCATACTAATCGCTGGCCGATCTTTGACAGAACCCGCTGGATTATTACCTTCTAATTTCAGCAGAATGTTATTCGTCGTTGAATCCATCCGCTGCAATCTAACCAGTGGGGTATTTCCAACAAAATCTTCAATAGTGGGGTATATCATCCGTTCTCTTCAAAACTAAATAAGCAGGGAAGATTACCATACCTTGCAACTCACCTTAATAGTTTTGGGTTATGTGCTTAGTGCCATATACTTATGATAAGATTTTGAAAAAAAACAGGACTTGGTTGGTCAATGCAAATCATTAAAACGCTACCGTTTAGTACGCGACATTTCTTAATCACTTTACTCAGTTGTTCCTTATCACCGTTTGTCGGCGCAAACGAAATAGACGACCTATCTTTTTTAACACGGACATCCCCATTGTTTTGTCCGCCACCCGGCTCGCCCAGCCTCAAACTGAAGCACCCGCCTCAATTACGCTTATTGATCGCCAAATGATTAAGCTATCGGGCGCTAAAGCCATTCCCGAGTTATTTAGACTAGTACCTGGTATGCACGTAAATTATTTTCGCGGTAACAGCCCTACCGTTGGTTACCAAGGGTTGAACAGTGAATACCCTCAGGGTGTACAAGTACTCGTTGACGGTCGCTCTATGTACAATCCCTTATTTGGCGGCGTTAATTGGCGATCATTCCCCATTAGCATTGATGAAATCGAACGCATTGAGGTCATTCGTGGTTCCAATAGTACCTCTTTTGGTTCCAACGCCTTCCAAAGTGTTATTAGTATCACGACTATTCACGCAAGCCAAACCAATGGCATACAACTTAAATCAACTATTGGTGAGCGAGGTTACCAACGTTCTTACTTAAGAGCTGGGCACTCTTTTTCTGACCTCGATTTTCGTTTTAGTGCGTCTCATATAGATAACAACGGCTACGACAATAATGCAGATAATACTCGCCAAGATATGCTTAGTGCCCGTCTCGACTACCAAATAACCCCTCTAGACAATATACAAATTAATGCTTCCGCCAATAATACCTTACTAGAAAGTGTTAACCCTAACACCAGTGATTTTGACCCTATTGGTTTTGACCCAACCGACCCCCGACGCAATTTAGATGAATCAAACTTTGCACTTCATGCAAAATGGGAGCACTTAATCCAGAATGACCAACAATTTATAACGCAACTTTCCTATGCACGCTTTAAAACAAAAGATGCTTTTTCAACCCAATATACTGACCCTGTTTTTGGTCCAACACTGATCAACGTTGATTACACAACAGCTTTTGATCGTTGGCATTTTGAGTTTGAACACCAACTTAAACCCACTGAAAAAACCCGGCTTACCTGGGGGCTCTCTCTAAGAAATGACAGAACGTACCTGCCCTTATGGACCGGTACTCGTAGCAAACACGATAATTCCCTGCAACGCCTGTTTAGTAACCTTGAATGGCGTCCAATAAACGACTTCATTATAAATGTAGGTGCATTATGGGAACATAGCCAACGTACTGGTGATGATTTTGCGCCTCGCCTCGCCGCAAATTATTTATTAACGCCTCTACAAAGCCTACGTTTCATCGCGTCTCAATCGTTTAGGTCGCCCGTTATCGTAGAAAGCGACATTGATGCTGAATTACAATTCAATATAACCGGTGGACCACTCCAAGCATTAAGCCCCTTAGTTATTCCGATATTTGAGAGTACACAAAATTTAACCCCCGAAGTGGTGGATTCTATTGAACTTGGCTATCACGGTCTATTTATTGATAACACGTTAACGTTAGATCTTAAATTATTTAGAAATGAATATGATCGGCTTATTGGCGACATTGAGTGCCCTACCTGTGAGGAAGGTACACTCGCTGGATTCCCCTTCAGCCAAATACCGCCCGCACTAGGTGGCCCAATTACCTCTCCTATTGATGTCAGAACCCTATTGAATCGACACCACGTGAACGTGAATGGTTACGAAATTGAAGTTAACTACAAGCCCAATAAACAAAATTTAATACACGTCGGTTATGCCTATAACCATGCCAATGTAGGTAGCAAAAAAACGGGGGACATTGGGAATATATACTCTTCGATCCCTACGGATGTTTTTAATATCTTAGCTGCTCATACGTTTGAAAGTAACATATGGATCAGTGCAGCTTTTTATTATACAGGTAGCCTTGAGAACCTTGATTCTGGCCAACCACTGGGCCCAATGAGGCGTTTAGATTTAAATACCGGAAAAACGTTTCGAGTTGCTGAAGGGCAAAATTTGGAATTCAACCTAAGCTTGCAGTTAGCCCTTGATAAAAACAAAGACTTTCTCAATGAATTTATGCTCGACAACCGAGCCTTTATAGAGGTTAATTATAACTATCAATAAAAAGGATCTTGATATTAGCCAAAAACACATGGAATGTCGTAAAAAAAATGATTAGGTATACACTGAAAGCTTTGCTATTGCTGTGTTTAACAAGCGCTTCTCAGGCTGAACATGAAGGTATTTTTTTTGATAACCAGATTATACCTGTTGTGCTATCTGCGACTAAATTGCCTCAACAACAACGTGAGGCGCCCGCTAGCATCACGGTTATTGATCGTGCGCTCATTGAGGCATCCGGCGCCACTGATGTTGCTGACATATTCCGCTTAGTACCAGGCATGCAAATCGGTAACTCTCGTGGAAATTTCCCTATCGTGGCTTACCAAGGTTTAAGTTCTGAATTTCCACAAGGTGTTCAAGTTATTATTGATGGCAGCTCCGTGTACTCTCCTATTTTTGGCGGCGTTATCTGGAGCCTCCTACCGGTTCTTTTAGAAGATATTGAACGCGTTGAGGTTGTTAGAGGACCCAATAACACGTCTTTTGGTGCCAACTCTTTTCAAGGCGTTATCAATATCACAACGGCTCATGCCTCCCAAGTACCGGAGTTGAGTAGCAGTTTCAAGCTCAATAACAACCAGGCCGAACGTGCTTTTTTACGCTTTAGTAATTCACAGGTAAATGACCGACTAAACTATCGTATCAGCGTTGCTTCTGAAAAAAGTGAAGGGTATAAAAAACTGGCGGATGACTTTAGCAAACAACAATTATCTAGCCGAATAGACTTTCGTTTAAATACACATAATACCTTACAATTTAATTTTTCTGCTCTAGATTCAATACGACAAACTCGCAACCCTATAGCCATTGCTGTGCCAATTGACCCCAAGCGTGACCGTAACGAATCATCTCAATTTGCTCAGCTAATATGGGAGCATCAAAAACCAAATGCTGAACAATTTAATGCTCATCTATCTTTCCATCATTTTGATGGAAAGGATAAATACAATGTCGCCTCCAACACCCTAGATTTAACCACAGAGTCAACAACCTGGAATATTGATATCGAACACATTCAGGCTCTAAGCGATTCACAACGTTTAGTCTGGGGGCTCGGTGCTTTACACGAATCTGTTTATGCCCCCTTTCGTACTAACTCGAAAAGCAATCACACTAATACTCGTCTACGCTTGTTTGGAAATTTAGAATCATACTTAACAAATAAACTCATACTAAATATAGGCGGTCTAGTTGAGCACGACAAACTTTCTGGCGTTAACACGTCACCTCGCATCACCTTTAGTTACCTAGCATCAGCCAAAGGCGCTTATCGCTTAACAGCCACTCAAGCTTATAGAACACCTGTTATTACTGAAGAAAAGCGTGAGATATTGCTACCTGTGGTTGGTATTATTCAATCATCAACCGGCCATTTAGACCCCGAAACAGTCCGCTCAGTTGAAGCCGGTTATCACGGCATCTTCCTGCAAAACAAGCTCAATACCGATCTAAAATTTTTTCAAAACCATTATGAAAGACTAATTAATAACAACCTAAGTATCGCTCCAAAAGTTCTAGATAATCAACACCATGCTAGAACCTATGGCACCGAATTAGAAGTCAACTTTCGCCCTAATCGAAAAAACATTATCCATATGGGATATGCATACACGCGTGTCAATCACGCATCAGATGAGCGATTAGAAACCTCTGTACCTAAACATAATTTCAACCTATTGTTCTCACGCCAATATACCAATGGCTGGCACAGCGGCCTTGAATATTATTACATGAGCAAAATGCAATATTTAGGCGGCCAAAACGACCCTCAAAGCCCTTACCAACGATTAGATTTATCCGTTGGAAAAATATTTAAGTTGGCAAATAACCAAACGATTGATATTACTCTCGACGCACAGTTAGCGCTGAATAAGAATATAGACCTTCACCAACAGGCAACGGCTGATAATTTAATTTATCTAGGGGTTCAATATCATGTTGAATAACGCCCTTCACCTGATAAAAAAGTTGCGTTATATCTATCTACTCATGGTGCTATTTGCTATGCCAATAACATCGTTTGCGCAAAACGTAACGCTTATTTATGATGACAACAGTCTCTATCAAACTAATTTCGTTAACAGCCTCTCAGCTCAGTTGCTTTCCAACACGCATGTAAACTTAACAACAATAACGACAACCTCACTGTCGATAGAAACACTAAAAAAAGCGCCTAGCGATATCATTGTTAACGTTAATAACGATACGATAAAAAAACTCATCGCATCCAATATACCCACAACGACTTTTCATGCCTTAACCACCCTGTCACGGTCTATTGGTTTTGCGCCTTGTTTGCCAGACTGTAAAAAGAAACTACCTCAACATCATTTCTTTGTCTTAGATCAACCACCGGCCCGACAATTAAATTTAATCCAACTCATTAACCCAATGTTTAAAGAGGTTGGCATCGTGGTAACCGAGCAATCAAAAAACCAGTTAACGCAATTAAAGGAAATTGCCGCGCGTAAAAAATTAACGATTAACGAGCACATTAGCAGTTCAAAAAACGTACGTTACCAGATAGACAATATTTCAAAATCATCTGACATTATTTTAGCCATAGCCGATACTGATATATACAACGCCACGTCTCTTTCTCAAATTTTACTGACCAGTTATCGCTATAGAACACCTATCATTGGGTTCTCAAAAGGCTTCATTAGAGCCGGCGCTATTGCTGGCGCGGTTAGTAGTATTGAACAGCTCGCTCAACATCTTGCTGAAAGTATTTCAACGTTTAATAACACGAGCGAACCCTTAAGCAACAATGTTATTTACCCCAAATACTTTAATGTTGTTAGCAATAGAAGTGTTGCGAAAAGTCTAAACTTGCACTTACCCAATGATAATAAGTTAAAAGAGAGATTAATCACTTATGAGTCTACTCGATAGGTTTCAGTTAAAAGATAAACTACTTCTTTTAGGTGTTATCCCAGCCGCTACACTGGCTATTATTCTAGCGGCTTACCTTACCTCAACTCGTTTAAACGACATGTATGACTTATTACATAAAACGAATGAGAATTTGGCCAGCTCACTGGCTGAGTCGAGTATTAGCGGTGTTTTTTCAGGTAACTTAGATTCCTTAAATACTGTTATAAATTCGGCCATTAACGAGCCCGACGTTGTATCTATTAAAATCACCAATAGATCAAACACCGTACTCGCACAAGCGACCAGTAAAATCGCTACACCGACTTTAATATCTGACCCTCCTAAAAGCATCACCCAAGCAATCGAACTTAAAGCACTTAATCAAGTTGATGACTTTGATGCCTTTCTCGTTGGTCCTATCTCTACAGTCAATGAAACAATCGGTTATGTAGTATTAACTCTTTCATATGACAGCATTCAACAGCGCCAACAGGATATATTACTGAACTCTATTTTCATCACCGTACTACTATTGTTCCTTATTGCGCTTCTCGCAAAATATTTCAGCGGTATCATCAGTCGCCCTATTCTCCAATTAACGTCTAATGTTAAAAACATTAGTAAAGGGAATTACACCCCGCCTTCCAATATCACCCATCATAGTAATAAAGATGAAATTACTGTTCTCGCTGATGGTATTGACGAAATGGCTCGCCAAATCAACGATCACCAACGAATACAAGAGCAAAAAGTTCTCGAGGCCACTCAAGAATTAAGATTACAAAATGACAAGCTCTTTTCTGCTCAAGTGGAAATAGTAAAGTCAGCTGAAGCAAAGTCACGTTTTATTTCACACATCAGTCATGAAATACGGACACCTTTAAATGGCATTATTGGTTTTCTTGAAATCATTCAACAAACTAAACTTGATAGCAACCAAATCAAGTTAGTTAACGCCTCTTATTCATCATCAAAAAACTTGCACACCATCATCAATGAAGTCCTTGATTTTGCAGAAATTGAAGCCGGTAAAGTCATCATTAATAAAACCAATTTCAACCCTAAAGAAACCATTCAAGATACCTTGCTACTGTTATCTTCTCAAGCAAAAGAGAATGGTGTAACGCTGGACTATCAACAGCAAGAAAATATACCTAAAATCATTCACCAAGACCGTGTTAAATTTGGTCAAATACTGATCAACCTTGTTAGTAATGCAATCAAGTTCAGTCACAACGCTACCGTTACTGTTAGGCTAAGCCTCAACCCTCAAAAAAATAACATCCTTGAAATAGCTGTTATCGACCAGGGTATCGGTATTAGTAAGCAAAATATCAAACAACTCTTTCAAGAGTACTCTCAACTTGACAATGACACACGCAACCAAGGCAGTGGCTTAGGTTTAGCCATTACGAAACAAATTATAGATGCGCTTCATGGTTCAATTCTAGTTGATAGCACCGTAGATAAAGGCTCAACATTTACAGTCAACTTGCCGTTCACGCAGGTAAAAGACAGCTATATTAGCGCCGATACAGCAACCTTAGAGTCCCTACCTGATTTAAGAGCGTTGAATATATTAGTAGCCGATGACAATGAAATTAATCGTTTGTTATTAAGTCATTTACTAGAAAGGCAACACGCTAAAGTAACTTGCGTTAATGACGGCCAACAAGCCGTTGACAGAGCCCGTCATCAACAATTTGATTTAATACTCTTAGACCTGAGAATGCCCATTAAAATGGGAACTGAGGCGCTGCTTGAAATTCGCAGTCAAGCCAATAATCTCAATTATAAAACACCGGCTATTGCCATCACCGCGCACATTACATCCGGAGAGGAAAGAGCTCACCACATTAGTTCATTCGATGGTTATCTGGTCAAGCCCATTGATCAGCAACAATTTTTTCAGTTAATTGAGCAGCTTATCAACGAGCATGATTACGATACACAACCTTTTATATCGACAAATAAAAACAACGCTATCAACCTATCGAATAAACCTTTTGTTTATGAGCTCGCCAAAAAAAGCATGAATGCAGACCCATTATTCATGTCCATTATGCTTGAAAAGTTTTTTTCTGAATTACCCAAACACGACGCTAAAATCTCCTTCTTAATTCAACAGTGTGACTTTAAAAGTGCAGCTGACATTGTCCATAAAGTACACGGTTCTGCCGCTTACTGCGGAACACCCTCACTAAAAACCTCAGCCAAACAACTTGAAGAGTCTTTAGCCAAAGCTAATGACGAGCAGATTCAACAAGCACATGACAAATTCTGCCGTGACATAAAGGCACTACTCACTTTAAAAAAAGACATACTTACCTTACTAAAAAAAAACCTAGATAAACAAGGGGTTTAATTAATTTTTAATAGTGACCTGCTCTTCTTAAGTAGTGCTAGGAAGATGTTAATCTGCTAATACAGCCCAATCATTAAACCTATGTAATGGTTCACATAACTGCTCCATACACTGGTTTTTCCATGGACCTAGAATAAGCCCATGTAGACGAATTTTTTGTTTACGTTTAAGCTCTAAAATTTGAGTTATATTTGAGTCTTGCAAAGAAAATCGTCCATCACTCATTAATAAAATATCGGCCTTTTTCCAATTATCGTTACGTTGTTTCTCAAGTGCTTTTAACAAGGGTTGAGCAACATCGGTACCCCCATGAAAAGAATATTGCAGGAAGGCTAACAATTGGGCTAAACCACCACGGGTTAGGTCCAGTTTATGCTCAATGATTTCATCAGGTCCACCAAATATATACCTGTCTCTTATACACATCTCCGAGCCCACGAGACCTCTCTACATCT
>OJFP01000378.1_pt1 | contig 33416 bp, 24 predicted proteins | sample 1594141 | NCBI WGS metagenome assembly OJFP01 (sample SAMN05416843, study PRJEB24817) | seawater metagenome | isolation source: Sea water | place: Canada:Atlantic | collected 2013-07 | reverse complement strand
ATCATTCAAAATCTCAATTAGAGATTATTGTGGTTGATTATAGACCTATTGCTGAAGTTGTTTTTTCTAAGCGTTCTTTAGAGAATAAGGAAGTTAATTTTGAAGAATTTATTGCGATTAAAGGGATTAAGGCACAAGGCAATCAATTAACAGCAGATAAAATTAAGCAAGTTAATTTATTAGCATCATTACCCTATGATGAGCCAGAAGATCCAGAAGTAGAGGAGGTAGAAGTTGTAGAGGAAGAAGTAATTAAGCATTCAGAAACAATACAAGAAACTGACGATGAAAAAACACCTCCAAAAGACGATGAAAATACCAATGAAGACGGACAAATTACACTATTTTAACGCTAGTAAGTTTTCTTTTGAAAGCCATTAATTATAGTAGCTTTAATTCTAATTATTAATTAATATAAAAAAAATGAAACGCTCACACATCTTTCTTCTTATTTCCTTTATTGGAATATGCTATACTTGGTTTTACAATATTCAGTATTTTATGAGTTATGAAGATGCTTCTCTTGTTCATTTCTTTGAATTAGCTCAATCTAATTTTGCAGGTAAATCTTTTGGTGCAGACTTAAGTGTTGTAGTACTCACGTTTTTTGTCTGGTTTATACCAGATGCTAGAAAATTAAAAATAAAGGCTTGGTGGGTAATCATTCCGCTCACTTTTTTAATTGCTGTAGCCTTTTCTTTTCCTTTTTATTTATATTTAAGAGAAAGAACTTTAGAAAAAAAAGCATAAAAGTTCTTATTTCATTTGTTCAAAGAAGCTAAGCTTATAGTTGGGTAATACATTAGGATTTGTAATTTTAATAAGATCTTTTAAAATTAAATCGGGTCTAGTTGGTCCTAACTCGTAATAAATAATACCGCCTGTCGCCCCTTTTTTAGTGGAAGCCGTATAAATATTATTCGTTTTAAAAGCAGCAAAGTTTTTATAATGAGGATTGTTTTCAATAAGTTGAGCCTTGCTAGAAAAATATCCTGGAGCAATCCAATAATCTGCTTTCTGAGCTTTGTCTAAGACACTTTCAAAGCTCAACTGTAAACTTCCTTTTCCTTTAGAATCTTTCCATAAATAATTTACATTGGCATCTTCTAAAAATTGGGCAACAAAACTTTCTCCCGCAGGTAAACTCCAAATATCATTTCTCATAATAGCTCCAGAAAGAATAGAGGGTTTATTTCTTGCTTTTTTAGCGATGATAATTGCTGCAAGGTATTCTTGCTCTATTTTTCTAAAAAGACTATCGGCTTCTTTTTCCTTATCAAATAGTACTCCAAAAAACTTAATCCATTCTGCTCTTCCAAGCGGAGTTTCTTCTAGCCAATCACCATTAATAATTACAGGTATACCATTTTTTTCAATTAAATTATAGGTTTTGTTTACAGAATTCATGGCAAAACCAATTACAACATCTGGCTGTAACTCAAAAAGGACTTCAGTATTCATAGCAGCTTCATTTCCTAGTTCTCTAACAAAGCCACTATCTATTCTTTTACGTGTTTTCTCAGAAGAAATATAGTTAGTATCTTGAAAACCAACCAAACTTTTTTCTACTCCTAATAATTCTAACATTGGAATATGCGTAGTAGAGGTTACTACAATATTTTTAACAGGAACTTGAATAGTTTTTAGAGACAATGTACCCTCTATTACTGAAGGTGACGAAGTTAAAATAAATTCTAAATTTTTTGAAGCATCCGGATATGGCTTTTTAATAATTAGTTTTTTATAAGTGGTAAAATACTGAATATCAAAACCTTTTGCATAGGTTATTTTACTTGAATTCTTAAGCAGACCGTTAGTTGAGTTTATAGATGTCTCTTTTTTACAAGAATTATATAAAGTTAAAAAAACAACAGCAATAGAAATGTACAGTAATCGTATTTTCATGAAATTAAATTATTTTTTTCACTTCATTTTTTAAGAAAGCAATGGCTGTATCTGTCTGTGGTGCTTTTTTAGCATACTCTAATAATATTTGTTCGCGGAATTCATTGGCCAAAGTTGAAGAAGTAGATACTAGCTTCAGTTTATTAATTACAGCTGCTTTGGAGGCAATAACCACATTCCAGCACTCATCTGATATATACAATTGTTGCACCATATTGTGTTGAAACTCTTGCTCTATACTAGCTAGTAATAATTGCAAATAAGCTTCAGAAGAATCACCTATTGGCTTTATGCGAACCAACATTTTAACAGGGTTAATTCGTTCACAAAACAACAACATACGTTCATAGGCTTGCAAACGGATGGGTAATGACTCTCTTTTTTTTTGTGCTAAAAGATCTAGTTTTTTTTCATTGGTTTCTTGGTTTCTTAAACCGCTCATCACAAAATATGCCACTGCTCCAGTAACTAGTGCAGGAATTGCATATCCAATACCTTCTAAAATAGTTTCTTCCATAAACCAAAAATAGAAGATTTCAATTCACTAGACAAAAAGTAGGAGGATATTATTTTTCTCAAAGGAAGTTAAATCCATTTTACATCTAATTTTTTTAGTTCAGTGGTTAAATCTAAAAGTGAGCTTTGATCAACCCAACTTATGTTAATCGTCATCTTTCTTTTATAGGTTCTTAAAATATATTCTCCAGCAAAGTGTTTAATAGATTTAATCTCAGATAAATCCATTTTCTTTCCAAAAATATAATTCTGCTTAATTATATTATTTTCAATACTTAAATAGTATTTAACTTTAAAATATAAGTAGATATGTATCAATCCCATTATAAAGTACAAATAAAAGAAAACATTTTTTCTATTGCTAAAAAGTAAACCTAATACTCCGAGTAGTATCCAAAATAATCCTTGAAACAAATCTATTTTACGCTTTTTTTTACTGTATAGAATTTTCATAGTAGCTTATTTTAAGGGTTTTATTTTATTCAAAAATACTAAAAAATTGACGACAATTTTTCTTGTCATACTCCTCTTAGAATGGTATTTTTGATAAATACTAATACTTACTTTGGCAAACTATTTAGATTCCTTAAATCCGGCTCAAAAAGAAGCAGTTTTACAGAAAAACGGCCCTATGATTATCATTGCAGGTGCTGGTTCTGGTAAAACACGTGTTCTTACCTATAAGATAGCTCATTTAATGCAGCAAGGAGTAGATGCTTTTAATATTTTGTCACTTACATTTACTAACAAAGCTGCCCGCGAAATGAAAGAGCGTATTGCTGCAGTTGTTGGCCCTAGTGAATCTAAGAATCTATGGATGGGAACCTTTCACTCTGTATTTGCAAGAATCTTACGTTCTGAAGCAGATAAATTAGGATATCCTTCTAATTTTACCATTTACGATACTCAAGATTCTGTTCGTTTAATCGGTTCCATCATCAAAGAGATGGGGCTAGATAAAGAGCGATACAAATCAAAACAGATTCTAAATCGCATCTCTTCTTTTAAAAATAGTTTAATAACTGTTCGTGCCTATTTTAATAATTCAGATTTGCAAGAAGCAGATTTAATGGCTAGCAGACCAAAAGTAGGTGATGTTTACAGAGAATACGTAGAGCGTTGTTTTAAGTCTGGCGCTATGGATTTTGATGATCTACTGCTTAGAACCAATGAATTATTGGCTCGTTTTCCAGAATCTTTAGCAAAATACCAAGACAGGTTTAGATACATTATGGTAGATGAGTACCAAGATACCAACCACTCGCAATATATTATTGTAAAAGCCTTAGCAGATCGTTTTCAGAACATTTGTGTGGTAGGTGACGATTCTCAGAGTATTTATAGTTTTAGAGGTGCCAATATTCAGAATATCTTGAGCTTTCAAAAAGACTATCCAGACACAAAAATGTTTAAGTTAGAGCAGAATTATCGGTCTACACAAAATATTGTAAATGCGGCAAATTCTGTTATTGAAAAAAACAAGACCAAATTAGATAAAGAAGTTTGGACATCTAATCCTGCGGGTGAACAAATTAAAGTGATGTGTACCATTTCAGATGGAGAAGAGGGGCGTTTTGTAGCCCAATCTATCTTTGATCATAAAATGAATTCACAACTGCATAATCATCAGTTTGCAGTATTATACAGAACAAACTCTCAATCTAGAGCTATTGAAGATGCATTGAGGAAAAAAAGTATTGCATATAAAATATATGGAGGAATATCATTTTATGGCAGAAAAGAAATAAAGGATTTACTGTCTTATCTTAGAATGATCATCAATCCTAATGATGAGGAGGCATTAAAAAGAGTTATTAATTATCCGGCTAGAGGAATAGGTGCAACTACCATAGACAAACTTACTATTGCTGCAAACCATTATAAAAAATCAATTTTTGAGGTGTTAAAACACTTAGAAAAAATCAATTTAAAATTAAATTCTGGTACAAAAACTAAACTTCAGAATTTTTTAAACATGATACTGCGTTTGCAGATAGATGCCCAAAAACTTAATGCTTTTGAAATTACAGAATTGGTTGTAAAACAAACACAACTTGTTAAAGATCTAGAAAAGGAGGGAACACCAGAAGCCATAAGTAAAGTTGAAAATGTTCAAGAATTATTAAACGGAGTTAAAGATTTTATCACTGATAAAATTGAAAGTGGTGAAGATGCATCACTACCTGTGTTTTTAGAAGAAGTAGCTTTAGCCACTGATTTAGATGCTGATAAAAAAGATGACAAACCTAAGGTTTCCCTTATGAGTATTCATCAATCTAAAGGGTTAGAATATCCTTATGTGTATATAGTGGGTTTAGAGGAGAATCTCTTTCCCTCTGCAATGAGTATGAATACAAGGTCTGAACTAGAAGAAGAACGAAGGTTGTTTTATGTAGCGCTTACAAGAGCAGAAAAAGTAGCCTATTTAACCTATACAAAAACTAGATATAGGTGGGGTAAACTAATAGATTGTGAGCCCAGTAGATTTTTAGAAGAAATAGACGAGCAATTCTTAGAATATATTACACCAAAAAGAGTAGAGTCTGCTACCAATAGATTTATAAATGAGGATATTTTTGGAGATGCACCAAAGAAAATTCGTTTTCAAAAACCTATTCAAAGGAAGAAATTTGAAAAAAAACAAGAAAACAAAGTAGTTTTCACTCCACCTAAAAATTTAAAAAAAGTATCACATGCTCAACCCAAAACAAATTTATTTGATAATAAAATTGTGGTTGGTAATATTATAGAGCACAATCGTTTTGGAAGAGGAGAAGTTTTAAATTTAGAAGGGACAGGACCTAACAAAAAAGCTGAAATTCAGTTTGGTACCGTAGGTAAAAAGAAACTATTGCTTCAATTTGCAAAATTGAAAGTGATTGGTTGATGATTTTTTAAGTCAAACCAAAAATAAATACTTAATTTGCACAAAAGTTAGATTTCAATACACCAAATGATATGATAGAGTACGATTTAGAATATAATGCAGAAAGACCTCATTTAATTATTCCTGAATATGGTAGGCACATTCAAAAATTAGTTGACCACTGTATCGCCCTAGAAACAAAAGAAGAACGCAATACTATGGCATTGGCGATTATAGATGTAATGGGAAACTTACAGCCTCATTTAAGAGATGTGCCAGATTTCAAACATAAGCTATGGGATCAACTTTATATTATGTCTGATTTTAAACTAGATGCAGAATCTCCTTATCCAATACCTTCAAAAGAGGAACTTCAAGAGAAACCAACTCCATTAGCTTACCCTAAATCTGCTAATAAATATCGATTTTATGGAAACAATATTCAAATTATGATTGATTTGGCATTAACTTGGGATGATGGAGAAATGAAAGATGCATTAGTATTTTCCATTGCCAATCATATGAAGAAGTGTTTTTTAAATTGGAACAAAGATACTGTTGAAGATGATGTAATATTTTCACATCTTTATGAACTTTCTGATGGAAAAATTGATATTAGAAATACTGAAGAAGTATTGTCTGAAATAAAAAATCTTCTTAGAAAAAGAAATTCTCAAGGTCAAGGAAGTTCTAATCACAAGAACAATAAAGGTAAGAATTACCAACACAAAAATAGAAAAAGATAATATGGCTTCGTTCAAGATCGAGGGTGGGCACAAATTAAATGGAACCATTACACCACAGGGGGCAAAAAATGAAGCACTTCAAATTTTATGTGCTGTTTTATTAACTCCAGAAAAAGTAATTATTCATAACATTCCTGATATCATAGACATCAATAAATTAATTTTTATTTTAGGAGAATTAGGAGTTGATATCAAAAAATTAGGAAAAAACTCATATTCTTTTCAAGCAAATAACATAAATCTAGATTATTTAGAATCTCAAGAATTTAAACAAGATGGGAGTTCTTTGCGTGGCTCTATTATGATAGTTGGGCCATTATTGGCACGTTTCGGTAAGGGGTATATTCCTAGGCCAGGAGGTGATAAAATTGGTAGAAGAAGATTAGATACACATTTTGAGGGTTTTATTCGTTTAGGAGCAAACTTTAGATACAATAAGGAAGAATATTTTTATGGAGTTGAAGCTCCTGAAGGATTGAAGGGCACAGAAATGTTACTTGACGAAGCCTCTGTCACTGGAACTGCTAATATTATTATGGCTTCTGTATTGGCTAAAGGAACCACCAAAATATATAATGCAGCATGTGAACCCTATATTCAGCAATTGTCTAAAATGTTGATCAGTATGGGGGCTAACATCAGTGGTGTAGGATCCAATTTATTAATCATTAAAGGAGTAGATTCGTTAAAAGGATGTACTCATAGAGTTCTTCCAGATATGATAGAAATTGGAAGTTGGATAGGTGTAGCAGCAATGACACAATCTGAACTTACGATTAAAGATGTTAGTTGGGAAAATCTTGGACAGATTCCTTCTGTTTTTAAAAAATTAGGAATTCAATTAGAAAAAAGAGGAGACGATATTTATATCCCTTCTCAAGAATGTTATGAGATTCAAAACTATATAGATGGATCAGTTCTAACAGTTTCAGATGCTCCTTGGCCTGGATTTACACCTGATTTATTAAGCATAGTTCTAGTTATTGCCACTCAGGCTAAAGGAACCGTTTTGATACATCAAAAAATGTTTGAAAGCCGTTTGTTCTTTGTAGATAAACTCATAGATATGGGAGCGAAAGTCATTTTATGTGATCCCCATAGAGCAACTGTTATAGGCCACAATCGTCAATCACAATTAAAAGCAACAAAAATGACTTCACCAGATATTAGAGCTGGGATATCTTTATTAATTGCTGCATTATCAGCCAAAGGAACAAGTATTATAAATAACATAGAACAGATCGATAGGGGATATGAAGATATTGAAAATCGTTTACGATCTTTGGGAGCAAAAATAGAAAGAATAGAAGATTAATTTGTACTAATTTTTTAACTTTATACCATAAATAGTGTCACTATGACACTATTTTTTTATTGGCAAAATTATTGAATATAAAATGTAAACATTTTAACAATTTATAAAATGAGTAATAAAGAAAATAGACAAGAAGAAGAGATAATTGATACTGAGAATAGTGCTCAAGCTAATGATAATCAAGAAGTTGAAGAGGTTAAATCAACTTCTGAGGAACTTATTCAGCTAGAAAAAGATAAATATTTACGTTTGTTTGCTGAGTTTGAGAATTATAAAAAAAGAACTTCAAAAGAAAGAATAGAATTATTTAAGACTGCCAGTCAAGAGCTTATGACATCTTTACTGCCAATCATGGACGATTTTGACAGAGGTTTAACTGAAATTAAGAAAGTAAAAGACAAAGAGCTTTTAAAAGGAATGCAATTAATTAATGATAAGTTTAAAAATACACTTACTCAAAAAGGATTAACAGAAATTGAAGTCAATAAAGGTGATGTATTTGATGCCGAAATTCATGAAGCTATTACACAAATACCTGCACCATCAGATAAGTTAAAAGGTAAGGTCATCGATGCTGTTGAGAAAGGCTATAAGTTAGGTGATAAAATCATACGCTACCCTAAAGTAGTTATTGGACAATCATAAATTATTCATTTGTTTTATAGATAAAAATAAATATAGATTACTTTCCCTTTCAGGAAATATAAATAAACAATATGGCAAAACAAGATTATTACGATACACTAGGAATTAGCAAATCTGCCAGTTCAGCTGAGATTAAAAAAGCTTATCGTAAGATGGCTATCAAATACCATCCTGATAAAAACCCAAACGATACTTCTGCTGAAGGAAAGTTTAAAGAAGCAGCAGAAGCTTATGAAGTTTTAAGTGATGGAAACAAAAAAGCACGATATGATCAATATGGTCATGCAGCCTTTGATGGTGCCCAAGGAGGTGGTGGCTTTGGTGGTGGCGGTATGAATATGGATGATATTTTTAGTCAATTTGGTGACATATTTGGTGGAGGTGGTTTTGGAGGCTTTGGCGGTGGAGGTCAACGTCAGGCTAGAGTGAAAGGATCCAATATGCGTATTCGTGTTAAACTAACGCTAGAAGAAATAGCTAAAGGGGTTGAAAAGAAGGTTAAAGTTCGTAGAAAAATTCAAGCAGATGGAGTTTCCTACAAAACATGTTCTTCTTGCAACGGAACTGGACAACAAATGCGAGTAACCAATACCATTCTTGGAAGAATGCAAACAGCTACTACTTGCGGTACCTGTCTGGGTAGTGGTGAAATTATTTCTAGTAAGCCTAATGGTGCAGATGCTCAAGGACTTATTGCGAAAGAAGAAACAGTTTCTATTAATATACCTGCTGGCGTTACTGAAGGTGTACAATTGAAGGTAGGTGGGAAAGGTAATGAAGCTCCAGGTAAAAATTCAATTTCTGGAGATTTATTAGTATTGATTGAGGAAGTTCAGCACGAAACACTAAAAAGAGAAGGTACAAATGTACATTTTGATTTATATATAAACTTATCTGAGGCTGTACTTGGCGTTAGTAAAGAAGTACAAACACTCACTGGAAAGGTGAAAATTAAAATTGAGTCTGGCACACAATCAGGTAAAATTTTACGACTTAAAGGAAAAGGGTTACCAAGTATTGAACGATATGGTACAGGTGATTTTTTAATACATATAAATGTTTGGACACCACAAGAACTAACAAAAGAACAACTTCAATTTTTTGAAAAAATGAAAAATGATGAGAACTTTATTCCATCACCAAAAAAATCTGACAAATCTTTTTTTGAGAAAGTAAAAGATATGTTTTCATAAAATTTTTTTATAATCTTTTTATTTTAAAAAACACTAATTTTAATTTTTGTTGTTAACAACAAATTTCTTTTTCATAGCAATTTTTCCCACTCAATTTTTTTGAGTGGGTTTTTATTATAAATAAAGATTGTACTTTTGAAGTCATAAAGCAGACCTATCTTATCGCTTTTAAAAAATTATTTTATTTTACATTGTATGAAAGATAAGTTTTAAAAGAGGAAAGTCCGGACACCATAGAGTAGCACAGCGGATAACATCCGTCCAATGTAAATTGAGGACCAGTGCAACAGAAAGCAAGTACAGTTCGGCTGTAGTGAAACCAGGTAAACTCTGTGCGGTGCAATGTCATGTACATTAGAGTTTGAGGGTAACTCGCCCGATTCTAAGGGGTAGGCAGATCGATTCTAAGAGTAATTTTAGAACTAGATAAATGATAAGACTCTACTAAGAGAACAGAATCCGGCTTATTGGTCTGCTTTTTTTATCATATTATTAATTTTAACCATTTTTAGTGTCTTTTTTTTATGGTATTCTTAATAATATCATCTTTATGCGTTTTTATTCTTTTAATCAAACCTATTTGTTGTTTATTTTTTAAATATCATCCAAAATCCTTAGTTTTGCCGTACTTAAATTAATAGAAAAAAATACTTTTTATGGCATTTGATATAGATATGATTGAAAGGGTTTACAGCAACATTAAAGAACGTGTTGATGCTGCTAGAGAAATTATAGGTAAACCTTTAACCCTTGCTGAGAAAATATTATATTCTCATTTATGGGATGGAAAGTCAAATAAAGCGTATGTCAGAGGGAAAGATTATGTAGATTTTGCTCCGGATAGAATAGCATTACAAGATGCGACAGCTCAAATGGCATTGTTACAATTTATGCAAGCTGGTAAGAGTAAGGTTGCCGTTCCTACAACCACACACTGTGATCATTTAATACAAGCAAAAGATGGTGCATTTAATGATTTAAAACATGCAAATACTGTAAGTAGTGAGGTTTTTAATTTTTTAGAGTCAGTTTCTAATAAATACGGTTTAGGTTTTTGGAAACCTGGTGCAGGTATAATTCATCAAGTGGTTCTTGAAAATTATGCATTTCCAGGTGGAATGATGATTGGTACAGATTCTCATACTGTAAATGCAGGTGGACTTGGAATGATAGCTATAGGGGTAGGTGGAGCAGATGCTGTCGATGTTATGGCTGGTATGGCTTGGGAATTAAAATTTCCTAAGTTAATTGGTGTAAAATTAACAGGTAAATTATCTGGTTGGACAGCACCTAAAGATGTAATTCTAAAAGTTGCTCAAATTTTAACAGTAAAAGGAGGTACTGGTGCTATCGTAGAATATTTTGGACCTGGAGCTACTGCGATGTCTTGTACTGGTAAAGGAACAATTTGTAATATGGGAGCAGAAATTGGAGCTACAACTTCAACTTTTGGATATGATGAATCTATGGAACGATATCTTCGAGCTACTGATAGATCAGATGTTGCAGATGCAGCGAATAAAGTTAAACATTATCTTACTGCAGATCCTGAAGTATATTCAAATCCAGATCAATATTTCGATCAAGTGATTGAAATTAATTTATCTGAATTGGGTCCTTTATTAAATGGTCCATTTACACCAGATTTATCTACAGAAATAGGTAAAAGCATGAATACAAAAGCTACTTCTAACGAATGGCCACTTCAGGTAGAGTGGGGTTTAATAGGGTCATGTACAAACTCATCTTATGAAGATTTATCTCGAGCATCTTCAATAGCCCAACAAGCTTTAGATAAAGGGTTAACTATGAAAGCTGATTTAGGTATCAACCCAGGTTCAGAAAAAGTGAGATATACTGCAGAACGAGATGGGATTTTATCAATTTTTGAAAAATTAGATGCTAAAATTTTCACAAATGCTTGTGGACCTTGTATTGGTCAATGGGCAAGATATAGTGATCCAAAAAATGCACCTAAAAATAGTATTATTCATTCTTTTAATAGAAATTTTGCAAAAAGAGCTGATGGAAATCCTAATACCCATGCTTTTGTTGCCTCACCGGAAATTACAGCAGCAATAGCTATTGCTGGTAGATTAGATTTTAATCCTTTAACGGATTCACTCATAAATTCTAATGGAGACATGGTAATGTTTGATGAACCAACAGGATGGGAATTACCACCAAAAGGTTTTGAAGTAAAGGATAATGGATTTTTAGCTCCTGAAGCTGATGGTGCTCACGTTAATGTTGTAGTTAATGAAGAATCTGAACGTCTACAGTTGTTAACGCCATTTAAACCTATAGGTAACGAAATTAAGGGAGCAAAACTATTAATTAAAGCTTTTAGTAAATGTACAACAGATCACATATCTATGGCTGGTCCATGGTTACGTTTCAGAGGTCATTTAGATAATATTGCTAACAATACTCTTATCGGGGCTGTGAACGCTTTTGGAAAGAAAACTAACTTTGTAAAAAATCAACTTACAGGAGAATATGCTGGTGTTCCAGATGTTCAACGTTCATATAAAAAGGCTGGGATTCATTCTATAGTTGTTGGAGATCACAACTATGGTGAAGGTTCTTCAAGAGAACACGCAGCTATGCAGCCAAGACATCTAGGTGTTGTAGCTGTAATCGTAAAATCTTTTGCTAGAATTCATGAAACAAATTTAAAGAAGCAAGGAATGTTAGGTTTGACTTTTTCTAATGAAGCAGATTATGATTTAATTCAAGAAAACGATACATTCAACTTTATAGATTTACATGAGTTTTCTCCAGGAAAAAACTTAACTATTGAAGTGATTCATGATGATGGTAGTGTTGATTTTATAAAAACTAACCATACATATAATTCAGGACAGATTGAATGGTATAATGAGGGTTCTGCTTTAAACTTGATTAAAAAGCAAAATGCATAATTAATCGTTAAAAATCAAAAAAAACTCCTAGTTAATTAGGAGTTTTTTTTTGATTTTATAATTATGATTCATTGATAACCTTTCTTAAAATTTTACAACCTTTTATAATTTCTTTTTTTGATATTGTCAGGGGAGGGGTAATTCTAATCGCTTTTTCTTCAAATAAAAGGAAAAATAAAATTAATCCGTATTCTAAGCATTTATGAATGATTTTAGAAGCCATTTCATTAGATTCAACGAGTGCAGCAAGCATAAGCCCTTTTCCTCTTATTTCAATGATTTTTGGATGTATTAAAAGCTCTCTAATTAATGCTTCTTTTTCAAGTGTTTCTTTAATTAATTTTGAATTTAAAATTGTTTGAACTGTAGCAACTCCGGCAGAAGCTATTATGGGGTGTCCTCCAAAGGTGGTTATATGTCCTAGTGTGGGATTCTCTTTTAATAAATCCATTAGATTTTTTTTAGCAATAAATGCACCAATTGGCATTCCACCACCTAAACCTTTTCCAGCAATGATAATATCGGGAATAATTCCATAATGTTCAAAACCCCAAAATTTTCCTGTTCGTCCAATTCCAGTCTGTATTTCATCTAAAATTAATAATGCACCTACTTTCTCACATCTTTTTTTTATTTTTTTTAAATAATCATTTTTTGGAATAATAAATCCTGCTCCTCCCTGAATAGTCTCTAAAATAACTGCAGCAGTATTTTTTGTGATTTTATTTAAATCTTCCAATGAGTTATAGTTGATAAATCTCGACCCTGGCACCAATGGTCTAAATGCTCTATTTTGAATTTCGGACCCTGAAACACTCATAGAACCTTGTGTATTTCCGTGATAAGACATGTGTGCAGATATAATTTCGTATCGTTTTGTATATCTTTTTGCTAGTTTTAATGCCCCTTCACAAGCTTCTGTCCCCGAGTTTGTTAAATAAACACTAAAGGCCTTAGGTAAAGTGGACGCTAGAAGTTTACTCAACTGGAGAGGTTGCTCCTGAATAAACTCTCCATACACCATTACATGGGTATATTTATTTAATTGCTTTTTTATTGCCCTAGTAACCTTAGGATGTTGATGACCTAGGCTATTTGCAGAAACTCCAGCAACAAAATCTAAGTATTTTTTTCCATTATTGTCAAATATATATGATCCTTTTGCTTTTTTTACCTCAATTGATAAAGGATATGGACTTGTTTGAGCTTGATATGTTAAGAAATCATTTTTCACCATTTTGAATTTATGGATTCAATTTATTTTATTTCTGTCTAGAATTATTCTCTCCTCTACCAAATAACTGATTTTCTTTCTTATTCTCTTTTGTCTTACTATTTTTTAAAAAAATATCTTCTTTTGTTTTTGGTTGTTCAGATTCTCGCCAGATAAAACCTTTTAAACGTTTATCGTTTTCTGAATATAATGAGGGTGGGTAGGTCTTACCATCTGACATGTTTAAACATTTAATTTGATTAATTTCACTATTTAGTAGATCAAATTCAATATTACTACAATATTGTTTAGTAATGGTTTCTAAAACCCCTTCATCATTTCTATTAAAATTGATTGCTTCTCCATTTCCTTTTACTAGAAGTGTTTTTAGTTGATTATCGATAAATTTACCATACATGTTTCTACCCTTAATTTGGTTGAAGTTTTCTGGATCTATTGAATCTTTTTGAATAATAAAGGAGTTTCCTAATATTTTTAAAGAATCTAATTTTTCAGTTTTTGTATTGCTTAATAATTTAATACTATCACCAGTTATTTGACTCTTTTCAGACCATAATATTGGATTAAAATACATTTTTGTAATACCCGTTGATTGATTTGTATGAAGAGAATCACATTTACCTTGTAGATCTAATTTGAAAATTTTTACATTATTATATGACCGAATAATTCTGTGTTCTTTTTTACCAGTGACTAAAAGTGTGTCACCATGGATAAAAGTCGAATCATTTTCTACAACAGAAATTGCTACAGCTCTTTTAATCATATAAATTGAATCTTTTTTTTGAAAATATTCAGCATAGTTTCCTTTAGCCATAAAATTTTCAGCAGTATCGATTACCTTAATATTATTTGTAGCTGAGGCGAAGCCACGAATTTTATCGTAGAATAAACTGTCACCTTCAATAGTTCGATCATCTAAATAAAGTTTAGCATTTTTTACAAAATGCGATATATCTGTTTTTGTATTGTAAAACCCTCTTTCAGAATATATTTTATTATTATCTTTTTGGTTAGTGATGGTAGATGGCCCATATAAAAAAGCATGTCCCGAATTGGTATAATAGTCTAAATGATTTGAAGTTATTATGTTATCAGGATTGGTAACTGTGACTTTAGTTGTTGCTGTAAATTTCTTTTGTTCTAAATAGTAGTTCCCGTTTTTACTTTCTAAAACATTAGTTTCATCTTTAATGATTGCATGATCTTTATAAAACAGTAGTTGACTAGCTCTGTTAAAATAAAGTGTATCTGTTGTTAGCGTCATTGTTGGATCTTCTAATACAACACTCCCCCAAGAAACCGATTTTTTAAAATTTGCGTCATAATCCACGTAATTACTGAATTGTTTTACTGTATCTCCTTGGTTAATTATTACATTACCAATGGCTTTAAAAAAGTTTTCTTTTTTATAATAGAAGGCTTTTTGTGAGGTTAAGATAGCACCAGCGTGAATCATTTTTACATTTCCAATGAGTACTGTTGCTCCTGGATATTTTTCCTCATCAACAAACTGAAGATCAGCATCGTATCTAATTTTCTTTTGTTGAGAAAATCCATTAGATGTAATCAAAATAAAAAATATGATCAGTAATTTTTTCAAACTTTCAATTTATTTTGGCTAAAATACTGAAATGACAACCCTAAATCTCTTAATTATACTATAAAACTATCTAAGAATGGTTTGCTTTCTATCAGGGCCTACAGAAACAATTTTAACAGGTACACCAGTCTCTCTTTCAACAAAAGCTACATAGTCTAGTAAGTTTTTAGGCAATTGATCTTCAGAAGTCATCTTTGTTAAATCTTCATCCCATCCTTTAAATTCAGAATAATTTACAGAAACATTTTCTGGTTCAATGTTATAAGGTAGATGACTAATTTCATTTCCTTTATAATTGTAGGATGTGCAAACTTTTAATGTTTTAAACCCAGAAAGAACGTCACCTTTCATCATCATTAGTTGGGTAACACCATTTATGTCTACAGCATATTTTAATGCAACTAAGTCTAACCATCCACAGCGTCTTGGTCTTCCAGTAGTTGCGCCAAATTCATGACCTACTTTTGCCATTTTTGCTCCATCTTTATCAAATAATTCTGTAGGGAAAGGACCAGAACCAACACGAGTTGTGTAGGCTTTAAAAATACCAAATACTTCTCCAATTCTATTTGGTGCTACACCCAAACCAGTACAAGCTCCAGCAGCAGTAGTATTTGAGGAGGTAACATACGGATAAGTTCCAAAATCTATGTCCAATAATGAACCTTGTGCTCCTTCAGCTAGTATTGTTTTATTTTCTTTAACAGCGTTGTTCAAAAACTCTTCACTATCGATAAATTGTAATCTTCTTAATTTATCTACTCCTTTACAGAACTCTTCTTCTAGCTCTTTTAGATTGTATTGTATATCTACATTGAAAAAATCTAACATTTTGATATGCTTTGAGGTCAATGCTTGATATTTATCTTTCCAATTATCCATTTCTAAATCTCCAATTCTCATTCCATTCCTCCCAGTTTTATCCATATATGTTGGACCAATGCCTTTAAGTGTTGAACCAATTTTAGCTTTACCCTTTGAGGTTTCTGAGGCAGCATCTAATAATCTGTGCGTTGGCAAAATTAAATGTGCCTTTCTTGAGATAAGTAATTTCTTTTCATAATCAATGTTATGCTTATCTAGATTTTCTAGCTCTTTTTTAAAAATAACAGGATCTATTACAACACCATTTCCAACAACATTCAAAGCGCTCTTATGAAATATTCCGGAGGGAATTGTATGTAAAACATGTTTGTGTCCATCAAAAATTAGAGTATGACCGGCATTAGGTCCTCCTTGAAATCTTGCTATAATATCATAGTTCTTAGTAAGAACATCTACAATTTTTCCTTTCCCTTCATCTCCCCATTGAAGACCAAGTAATAAATCTACCCCCATGTAATTTAATTCTAAAAAATTAGTTTTTTGATTGTTTTTTTGTTCCGTAAAAGTAAAGTGAATGATTATGAATATTTATATCAAAAACCTCTTCTATTGTTTTTTTGATAACTTGAATTCTAGGATCGCAAAACTCTTTTACTTCTCCTGTATCTGTAAGGATTACGTGGTCATGTTGTTTGTCAAAATAACTTTTTTCGTAGCGAGCCATTGACTGACCATCAAATTGATGTTTTCTAACAAGACCACAATCAAGCAATAAATCAATCGTATTGTATAATGTTGCTCTACTTACCCGGTAATTTTTGTTTTTCATATTGATATATAAAGATTCTATATCAAAATGTTCATCTACATCATATATTTCCTGTAGGATAGCATATCTCTCCGGAGTTTTCCTGTGTTTGTTCTCTTCTAAAAAGGTTGTGAATACTCTTTTTACAACTTCTTGATTGTTTTTTGAGACCATAATATCACTTTATAAGTAAACAAATTTAATGTTATTATTGTTATAAATAAATGTTTTTGTAGAAGGTTATTTACATAGTATTAACACGTTGCACTTTTTTCACTCCTTCTACTTTTTTTATTTTTTCTATTATTTTATTTAGTTGAGTTCTATTCTTTACACTTATAGATAATTTACCATCAAAGATTCCTTCGTTTCCGGCAATATTAATGCTATGTATAAATACATCCATATTGTTAGAGATAATTTTAGTTAAGTTATTTACAATACCTCTATTATCCTCTCCACTTACCTTTAATATGGCTTTAAATTCTTGATTTGTAGAATCTATCCACTTGGCTTTAATAACTCTGTAAGCATAGTTAGATTGCATTGAAATTGAATTCGGACAATCTTTTTTATGAATTTTAATTCCTTCATTAATAGTAATAAAACCGAATACTTTATCTCCTGGTATTGGTTTACAACATTTTGATGTAGTATAATCTAATTTTTCTTCTTCTATTCCAAAAACAAGATCATCATATTTGGTAGAAACTTCTTCTTTATTAATCAGTTCTTTTGAAGGAGCTCTTGTTAGGCGTTTCTTGAAGAAGTTTACTATGGTGTTGTTTCTTTGACTAACAAAATTTTTAAGTTGAGTATTGTCAATGGCTCCATTACCAATTCTAAAGAATAAATCAAAGCTGGTCTTTAATTTAAAAAAAACAACTAATTCATTTAAAGACTTTTCATTAAAGTTTATTTTCAAGTGTCGTAATTTTCTGGCTAAGATTGCTTTACCCTCCTCCGCGATCTTTTTTTCTTGTTCTTTTAATGCCGTTTTAATTTTTGTTCTTGCCCTTGCAGTAATAACAAAATCTAACCAACGAGCATTAGGTTTATTACTAGAAGTTGTAATTACTTCTATTTGTTCGCCACTTGAGAGCTCAAAACTTAAGGGGACTAATTTGCCATTTACTTTTACACCTCTACATTTTAATCCCACATCAGTATGAATGGAAAAAGCAAAATCTAATGCAGAAGCACCTTTTGGTAAAGATTTTAAGTCACCATTAGGAGTGAATACATAAATTTCTTTTGCGTACAGGTTTAATTTAAAATCTTCTACAAAATCTATTGCATTAATACTTTGATTTTCAAGAGTTTCCTTTAAGCGATTTAACCAACCATCAAGACCATTATCACTTTCAATACCTTGTTTGTATTTAAAATGGGCAGCATAACCTTTTTCTGCTATTTCATCCATTCTATTGGATCGAATTTGAACTTCTACCCATTTTGCTTCTGGTCCAACAACAGTGATGTGTAATGCTTCATATCCTGTTGATTTTGGTTGAGAAATCCAATCTCTAAGTCGAGATGGGTTAGGTTTAAAATAATCAGTAACTATTGAATAAATTTTCCAAGCATCAAACTTTTCATCTTTGGAAGAAGGATCGTATATTATTCTAATGGCAAACTTATCATAAACTTCATCAAAAGAAACATTTTGCTTACGCATTTTCCTTCTTATAGAATAGATAGATTTAAATCTCCCTTTAATTTGATACTTAAAACTTTCTTTACTTAAACCATTATTTAAGGTATTTTCAAATGATTTTATATAGTTTTCTTGATCTTCTTTACTTTCACTTATTTTACTTAAAATATCATTGTATACCTCAGGTTCGGTATATTTTAAGCCTAAGTCCTCTAATTCAGTTTTTATGTTATACAATCCAAGGCGGTGTGCTAAGGGGGCATAAATATATAAAGTTTCAGAAGCAATTTTCACTTGTTTATAAGCAGGCATTGCATCCATTGTTTGCATGTTATGTAATCTATCTGCTACTTTAATTAAAATTACACGAACGTCATCATGTAAGGTGAGTAGCATTTTTCTGAAATTTTCAGCTTGTATAGAATGATCTTTATCTTTTTTAAGGCTAGATATTTTTGTAAGACCACTTACTATTCTTGCAACAGTCTCCCCAAATAAACGTTCTATATTATCTAGTGTATATTTAGTGTCTTCAACTACATCATGTAATAAAGCAGCAGCAATAGATGTGGCGCCTAATCCAATTTCATTAGCTACTATTTTAGCAACAGATATCGGATGAAAAATATAAGGTTCACCAGTTTTCCTTCTCTGGTTAGAATGTGCTTCGACAGATAAGTTAAATGCTTTCCTTATCATTAATTTATCTGATCTTGACAGTGTTTGATAGGTTTCTTTTAGGAGATTTTTATAGCGTTTAGCTATTTCTTTATTTTCTTCCTCTATGGTTGCCTTGTAATTCAAAAATTAGTTTATGTGTATCAAGAAAAATTATATAAAAACATCAATACTATAGTGCCGGTCAAGCAAGTAATGAATGTAGTATAAAAATTATATTTGAGCAAATTTTTTAGCTCAGTTTATTACTTTAAGTTTTTAATCCTATTAATTAGTGTTGGATGGGAGTAGTGAATAAAAACGTATAAATAGTGTGGCGTAAGGTTACTTAAACTATTTTTAGACAATTTTTTTAATGAACTAATTAACGGTTTACTGGCAAATGTTTTTTTAGCATAATTATCAGCTTGATATTCAAATTTTCTAGACATATAATTCATAAACATTCCTGAGAGCTCAGATATTGGTGAATATAAAACTCCAAATGTTATTAAACCGATGTGAAAGCTTGGATTTGAAACCCCCAACGCTAACGAAAATATTGGTGTATTAATAAATAATGATAATAAAAATAAAGTAATACCTGTTATTATAACTGAGGCTGTAAAATTAAAAATAATGTGTTTTTTTTTGTAATGTCCAACTTCATGAGCCAGTACAGCAACTATTTCATCATTAGTTAAATCGTTTATAAGTGTATCATAAAGTGTAATTCGTTTTTGATTTCCGAAACCAGAAAAATAAGCATTAGCTTTTGTAGAACGTTTTGATCCATTAATCACATAAATATTATCTAACTTAAACCCTACAGAATTTGTGTATTTTGTAATAGCGTTTTTAAGCTCTCCATCTTTTAATGGAGTTTGTTTGTTAAATAAGGGCACTATAAGTTTAGAATAAAACATATTCATGAATAGTGAGAAAACAGTAATCAATACCCAGGCATAAAGCCAAAAGTGAACTCCTGTGAATTTATAAAACCAAGTAATTAAAGCTAAAATAATTCCCCCTAGAGTAGCAGACATAAAAAGCCCTTTTAACTGATCTAAAAAAAAAGTTTTTTTACTAGTTTTATTAAACCCAAATTTTTCTTCTATTATAAATGTTTTATATAATGAAAAAGGGATGCTAATGATTTCACTTCCAATCATTATAATTCCAAAAAAAATTAAAGTAATGGTTATGATATTATTAGAAAATTCTCTTGCAATATTATCAACAATTGAAAATCCATTAAAAAAGAAAAAACCAAGTGTTGTTATTAAAGAAAACAATGAAGTAATTATATTATACTTATAATTTGTTTTTTTGTATTGTTGAGACTTTTGATATTCAATTATTTCATAAACATCAGAAACTTCTTTAGGTGTTTTATCATTAAAATGTTTAGCATTTAAATGCTTTAAAACAGTATCTAAAACAAATTTTATTAATAAAATGGCTATTAGAATATTAAATAGAGTAGAGGGTTCCATTATTTACTAATCTTTTTGTTAGCATACATAGCAGCACCGATAATTCCTGCATTATTTTTAAATTTAGCAACTTTAATCTTTATATCTGTACTTAAGTGTTGTTTAAATTTATCATACTTTTTACTAATACCACCACCTAAAACAACTAGATTAGGTGAAAATATTGTTTTGATATGTTGAAGTAAAACATCGAAGCGTAAAGCCCATTCCTGTAAAGTTAATTCTTCTTTTTTTCTGATAGAATCTGCACAAAAAAACTCTATTATTTCTCCATTCTTATGGAGTAATTTTCCAATTTCTAAATTAGGAATTAATTTCCCATTGTTAAATAGGCCAGATCCTATTCCAGTTCCTATGGTAATAACCAATACAACACCCTTTTTCCCTTTCCCTGCTCCTAAAGTTACTTCTGCTATTCCAGCTAGATCAGCATCATTACTTATGTAAAAAGGAATATTACAAATATTTTTAAAAAAATCATCAACCTGAATGTTTTTCCAACTAGAACTTAAGTTACCAGAATGAATACATTTCCCATCTATAATTGTTGTTGGGAAACTACATCCTACAGCTTTATTCCAATTAAAATAGGTTACCATTTCTTTCACTACTTCAGCAATTGCCTCTGGTGTTGCTGGTTTCGGTGTTGATATTCTATGTCTTTTTGAAATTAATTCACCTGTTTTTGTATCAACAATTGCAGCTTTAATTCCAGAACCACCGATATCCATCCCTAGTATTTCCATGTAAATATTATTTAAAGTTTCGTTGTCTTTTTGCTTCAAAAAGTAAGATTGCAGCTGCAACAGATACATTCATAGAGTCAATTTCTCCTTGCATTGGAATATTTATATTTTTTATTGAATGATTTCTCCAAATTTGTGTTAAGCCGTTTGCTTCTGTGCCCACAATAATAGCTGATGCTTCTGTGTAATTTTCATCGGTGTATTTATTGGAGTTTTGCAAAGTTGCTGCATACATTTTTATATTTTTTTCTCTAAAGAAAGCGATAACTTCTTCAGATGAAGAGACTACAATGTTTTTTGTAAAAACACCACCTACACTAGATCTTATAAGATTAGGATTATATGGATCTGTTTTTGGATCTGCTAAGATTATAGCATCTATATTGGCGGCATCCGCAGTTCTAATCATTGCGCCAATGTTTCCAGGTTTTTCGATGCCTTCAAGAACTAAAATTAAGGGTTTTTTATTTTTGAATATTAGCGAATTTAAATCAATATGTTTTGATTTAGCAATAGCAATAATTCCTTCTGTAGATTCTCTGTAAGCAATTTTTTGATAGACTTCAGGTGTGATCTCAATTACTTCTTTGGCATTAAATTGTTTTAAATAGTTGTACTCAATTTTTTTTGAAATAAATAGAAGTGATTTAATTTCAAATTTACCTTTAAATGCCAGTTCAATTTCTCTTTTTCCTTCAATTATAAATAATTGTTGTTTTTTTCTTTCCCGAGATTTCTCTTGAAGTTTAAGAATATTTTTTATGAAAGGATTTTGGAGACTTTGTATTTGTTTCATTTAATTTGAAACATTTAATGTTTATTACAAATTTATACTTTTAATTCTTTTTAAGATAGTATTCTTATAAAAAAAAGACTCTAAAATTATAGAGCCTTTTTCATTTTATTCTGATTTATATTTATTAGAATAACGTTTCCATAATTTGGTTTGGTGAGATTTCAAACTTATATTTCTTCCTTGGATAAAAGCTTCAGTTAAAATATTCCCCCTCATATCAAGGGCGTCACCTTGAGAAATAAATAAAGTAGCATCTTTACCAACTTCTAAAGTTCCAACCGTGTCATCAATTCCAAGAATTTTTGCAGCATTGTTTGTAATTAATTTAACAGCATCTTCTCTATTAAGTCCATGTGCAGAAAATGTACCTGCGTAAAATGGTAAATTACGAGTATTCATTCTTTCCATTTGTCCTTCCATACCTATACCAACTAAAATTCCTAAATCTGTTAAAGTTTTTGCAATTGTATAGGTGTAATCATAGGCATGATCTTCACTTTCAGGATTTCTATGAGGTCTTTCAAGTATTACAGGTATGTTGTGTTCAACAAGCAAGTCTGAAACTTTTTCAGCTTCATGTCCATTCACTAAAACTAAATTATTTATTCCCATATCCTTAGCCATGCTTATAGCATCAGTAATTTCTCTTTGCCCGTTGGCGTGAATAAAAAGCTTCTGAGATCCAATAAACAATCCTTTAATTGAAGAAAATGGTAAATTTTTTATTAAATTTTCTTTGTTGTGATACTGTTTTGCATCTTTAAAAAAAGATGCTATTTCCTGTGTTTCCTTAAGGTAGTTTTTGTCTGGTTTTAGAGCTGGATCTTCACCAAGCCACCATCTTCCACTTGTAAAACTAGAGGGCCAGTTTATATGGATTGCATCATCATTTTTAATTGAAGCATCTTCCCAATTCCATGCATCTAGTTGAACAACAGATGATGTTCCTGAAATCGTACCCCCTCTAGGTGTAATTTGAGCCATTAAAACTCCATTTGGTCTCATAGACTCTACAACTTTACTTTCTGCATTATAGGCTATAATACTTCTAATATGTGGATTCATAATCCCAGTTTCTCTAACATCTGATGATGCTTTAACAGCATCTACTTCCACTAAACCTAAAGTTGAGTTTGCAGCTATAAATCCGGGATAAATATGTTTTCCATTGGCCATAATAATTCTACCAATTCTCCTAATTTTGGTATTTGAACTACCAACAAAGATTATTTTCCCATCCCTAAACATTATTAGAGAATTTTCAATGACCTCTCCATTACCCAAATGGGCTGTTGCTCCTTCAATAGATATTGGTTCAGTTTGCTTGCTTGCTGGGGTCTGTTGTGCTGTGATGTTTACAGTTATAAGTAAAAACATCAAACTATATATAACTTTTCTCATTTTTTATATTTCTTTTGTATCACAATGAAAATTTCTATCTCTTCTTTTCTTGGGTAATTGTGTTTTACCACCACCCATTTTTTCTTTTAACATCAAGTTAATGAGTTTTGCTTTTTCTAATTTAATGGATGCTCTTTTACTTTCGTCGTCTTTTATGTCAAAATAAATCTTTCCTTCTATGATTGTTTTTTCAGCTTTAGCATAAATAGACAATGGATGATCACTCCATAAGACAACATCAGCATCTTTTCCTACTTTAATACTTCCAACCCTATCATCTATATGTAAAAGTTTTGCTGGGTTTATGGTAACCATTTTCCATGCTTCTAATTCTGATATTCCACCATACTTTACAGTTTTTGCAGCCTCTTGATTTAATCTTCTAGACATTTCTCTATCATCAGAGTTAATTGCAACAGTTACACCTGCATTATGCATAATTGCAGCATTATAAGGAATAGCATCATTTACCTCATATTTGTAGGCCCACCAATCTGAGAAAGTAGATCCACCAACTCCATGTTCTTTCATTTTATCAGCTACTTTATAGCCCTCTAAAATATGAGTAAACGTATTTACATTAAAATTAAATTTTTCTGCTACTTTCATTAACATATTAATCTCACTTTGAACATATGAATGACATGAGATGTAGCGTTCTTTATTTAAGATTTCTGCTAAAGTTTCCATTTCTAGATCTTTTCTGTAAGGTTGTCCACTTTTCTTTAAAAGATCATATTCTTTAGCTCTTTGAAAATAATCTGTAAAAACCTGCTCAACGCCCATACGGGTTTGTGGGAAACGATAACTTGTATTAGATCTTGATTGTTTTACATTTTCACCTAATGCAAATTTTATGAATTTAGGAGAGTTATTATAAATTAAATTTTCAGCATTTTCTCCCCATTTTAGTTTTATTATGGCTGAACGCCCTCCAATTGGATTGGCAGAACCATGAAGAATTTGAATAGAAGTTGTACCTCCAGAAAGGTTTCTGTATATATTAATGTCTGTTGGGTCTACAACATCCTCTATTGTTACTTCTGCAGTAGAGTTATGACCACCTTCATTAATTGCTGAGGCTGCTATATGCGAATGTTCATCTACAATACCTGCAGTTAGATGTTTTCCCATCCCATCAATTATTAAAGCTTTGTTGTCTTTAATATTTCTTCCGATTAGAACAATTTTACCATTTTTAAGCAATACATCAGTATTTTTTAATATTCCTTCAGATTCGCTAGTCCAAACTGTTGTATTTTTAATTAAAATAGTTTGTTGGCTTGGTTGTGTAAAATTTCCATATCCAATATTGGGAAAAGATACTGGATGAAGATCAATATTGTTGTCTTTACCAGTATTATTCTTTATATCTTTAATTTTCTCTTTAATAATTTTTGAAGTAGTCCAAGAAGTTTGATTACCTGAACTATCAAAGGCAGTTCCATTCATTTTATCTGAACTATTCGATATTTTTCCTAATATCCTAGTATAAGTACCTTTGTTATTAATTGTAATAGAAATCCAGTTATTTTCGAAAGAAAAAGTAGATTTTATTTTTTCATTCCCTATTGTTAAAATTCCTTTTTGTTTTGCTCCTTTTCCTGTAATCGATAAATTGTATTCTTGGTTATTAACTCTCAACAAGTAGTCTCCTGTTATGTCTTTAATATTCATGTCACTAATAATATTTCTATCTCCTTGGACCCAATTTTCATGAATAGTAGTTTTGGAATCAAAAACATCACCAGACGTAATAATAAAGTTAGCATAACTCCCAATATTTAGATTACCAATTTTATCATTTCCTAATATTTGAGCAGGTATAGATGTTAACGCAGCTAAAGCATTTTTTTTATTAAAACCGTATTTAATTGCTTTTCTAAGGTTTTTGTGAAAAGAACTAATTGATTTTAATTTATAAGTAGTTAGTGCAAAAGAAATTCCATTATTAGTTAATACATTCAAGTTGGATGGCTCTTGATTCCATTTACGCATTTCACCTAAATCTATATGTTGAGCTAACAATGGATCAGCAACATCATATGCTACCCTAAAGTTAATAGGAATGATAAACTTTGCATTAGTGTTTTTTATATCTTGAATCCTTTCAAATTCATCACCAGAACCTACAATAGTGTATTGTATCCCAAATTCATCACCTATTTTATCAGCTCTTAGAGCATCAATATGACTACCTGTTTCAAATATTTGAGTTTCATTTTTATGTTTATTGAGTGCATGTAATGATAAATCTGAATTCTTCATTTTTCCTTTTTCGTACCAATTTGCATCCAAGTAAGTTTGGCGGAGTAATGCCATAGCTCCCATTCTTGATGTCGGATATGATTGTCGAGACTTTACACTTTTAGAGAATGAAAGATATTGACCAGAATTATCATCTAAAACTCGGTATGCATTGTTAGCATTAGGATTAAGAGATACAAGCAACCCACTTCCTCTCATAATACCATCTTGTGAATGTGTATTTACTACACCAAATCCAGCTTTTAAGTACTCTTTAGATTTTTTTGAATCAAACTTAAAAAGCGAATATGATGATGTTTCAGGTCTAATATGATCATTCCAATAATACCCTTTTCTTTCTGCCTCATATTGTGGTCTTCTTCCCCTTGAAAAATCTCTTTTTGGTTTTTTAATACCAAAATCAGAGTATATGTCAATGAATGAGGGGTATATTGTTTTACCACTTAAATCTATAGTTGTTATGCCTTTAGGAATTTTTACTGATTTACCAATAGAAACAACCTTTCCATCTTTAATCAATAAAGTACCCTTTTTGATCACTTTATCTGAACTCATAAAAATGGTAGCGTTTTTAAATGCAACCATCGTATTTTTTGATGTTTTTACACCAGTATTTATCGGAAAGTACTCTTGTGCTTTTGTTAGAGTAACAATCAAAAGCATAAATACTAAAAATAGTTTTTTCATCTTACAGTTTTTTATTTTTATAAATCTATTGAGAACTTAATACTTATTGAATATTTGTAATTGTTTTTAACAAAACTTTATGAACAAAATAAAAGTTTTAATTGGTTAATAAAACTCTTGTTAAAACAGTCTAAAAATTTATTATGATTAATAAATTATATTCTATTGAGAGGTTTTTTGAAATAACTAATTAATAAATCTACTACATAATTATAGGAATTAATACCTTTAATTTGGTTGTTGGATTTTAAATAGGCGTTGTACCCTTTTTTTACGATTGGCTCAAAAGGATTTTTATAAGTACTCCAGAAATCAGATGAAGACTTAAAATCAATTAAAACCCCTTGGTTTAAACTTTTATAAATCTTATCAAAAATAACTCTATCTCTTTTGTATAATTCAAAGATGGCGTATCTGGTAGCCATTCTATATGCAGAATATTTAAAGTAAGGATCATCATTGGATAATGCTGTTAAAAAACCTATAAAATTAGCTTCGTTTTCTGCAGCAAAACCAATTTGGTGAGCCATTTCGTGAGTAGTAGTAGTAGGTAAAATTGTTTTTGGGATCAATCTATTTACTTGCGCTTCTCCTGTAAATGGATTTAGATAACCTGAAGTTCCATTATAAGATTGAAAAACACTTATTAGTGAATTTTTTGCTCTACCATATTTGTAAGTGAATAAAGAATTATTTTCAGCTAATTTTTTGTATCCCTTTTTAGCAAGTAAATAAATTTCTTGATTTGAATGAGGAACAATTACGCTAAGCGAATCTGATTTTGTAATAGTTAAATGAGATTGATTCAATTTAGAAACTAAATATTTGGTAAGATTTATTAATTCTTCATTAGGGTATGAAGTGGTTTTATACTCTAGATTTTTATATAAAGGCTGTCTGTAATAATTTAATCCCCATAATAAGTAAAATAAGAAGTAAATTATTGAAATAAACGAAGTGATCCCTAAAAGTTTAGAGAGTATATTTTTAAAGCGTGTTGACACCAACTTATAGATAAAATGTATTATGTATATGGTAAAAAATAAAATTATAAGATCTCCAAAAGAAAAAGAGATCCATCCAAATAAAAGACTTAAAACAGTATTTATATAAGGATATATCCCTCTAGAGTAATAAGTTTCAACAAAGTATGGATTGTATGCAATCCATTTCATAAATAGCATTTGAATTCCTAAAAAAAGGGTCAGATAAATATATCTTTTTTTTATCTTCATATTGGTAAAAATACAGAAAGAATTGTAGAACTTTATACTTTGTTAACATGATAATAACAATTTGGTTAACAAATCTTGTTTACAAATAAAAAGCAATAAGAGAATCTTCAATTACAAGTAAAAATATACATTTGTTACTATGGAAAAAACACAATCATTTAGTGGTAGAAAAATAGATAAAGCTAAAATTATTAATCTCGAAAAAGGGAAAATACCACCACAAGCAGTCGATTTAGAAGAGGCTGTGCTTGGTGCTATGATGATTGACAAAAAAGGGATAGATGACGTTATTGATATTTTGCATCCAGACGCATTTTACGAATTAAAACATCAAGAGATTTATAGAGTTATTTATGATCTTTTCCAAGAATCGAAACCAATAGATTTGTTAACGGTTTCTGACGCTCTAAGAAAAAACGCAAAACTTGATTTAGTTGGTGGTGATTTTCATTTGATAAGATTAACACAAAAAGTAGCATCGTCAGCCCACATAGAATTTCATGCTAGAATCATTCTTCAAAAATATATTCAACGAAGACTTATTAGTATCTCTAGTGATATTATTGAGAATGCCTATGATGAAACTGCAGATGTATTTGATTTATTAGATAATGCAGAAGCAAAATTATTTGAGGTAACTCAAGGGAACTTAAAGAAAAGTTCAGAAGGAGCTAGTGATCTTGTTAAACAAGCTTTAACTAAGATTCAAGAAATTTCAAATAAAGAAGGAATGAGTGGTTTGGCTACAGGTTTTACAAAACTAGATGCTATTACTTCAGGATGGCAACCCTCAGATTTAATTATTATTGCAGCTCGTCCTGGTATGGGAAAAACTGCTTTCGTTATTTCTATGGCTAAAAATATGGCAATTGATTTTAATCATGCTGTCGCTGTTTTTTCATTAGAAATGTCTTCTGTTCAGTTAATCACTAGAATGATTTCTTCAGAAACTGGATTAACTTCAGAGAAACTTCGTAAAGGAAATTTAGAACCTCATGAATGGGAGCAATTGAATGTAAAAGTCAAACGATTATCTGATGCTCCTATTTTTATAGATGACACACCATCATTATCAATTTTCGATTTACGAGCTAAAGCAAGAAGATTGGTTTCTCAACATAACGTAAGGATTATAGTAATAGATTATTTACAATTGATGACTGCTGGAAATAATAATAAAGGTGGAGGAAATAGAGAACAAGAAATCTCTATGATTTCTAGAAATTTAAAGGCTTTAGCAAAAGAATTAGAAGTTCCTGTGATAGCCCTTTCTCAATTATCTAGAGCTGTAGAAACTAGAGGAGGAAGTAAAAGACCCTTATTGTCAGACTTACGTGAATCTGGTGCAATAGAACAAGATGCTGATATTGTATCATTTATTTTTCGACCAGAATATTATGGGATGACAGAATGGGATGATGATGAACACACTCCATGTGAAGGACAGGGTGAATTTATTATTGCAAAACACAGAAATGGTGGACTAGACAATATTCGTTTAAAATTTACAGGGCATTTAGCTAAATTCTCAGATTTAGAAGAAGGTTTTAGTAGTGAATTTCAGTCTAGTATGAATACAGATTTTACTGAGGATGTTTTTCCAGATACACGAATAGAACCAAAAGACGCTTTTAAAATTAATGAAGATGATGTTCCTTTTTAAAATTATATTTAATAAACTCTTGTTAACTAATAATATCAATATGAAACGTATTCTAACTTTAATACTTTTTTGTTTCAACCATTTGTTGGTCGTATCTCAGGAAGCCAAAACATCATTTCAACCTTTAGATGTTTTTTCTTTAGAATGGGTTTCAGATCCTCAAATATCCCCAGATGGGTCACAAATTGTTTACAAAAGAAATGGTTTTGATATCATGAAAGACAAATCAAAAGGAAGCCTCTGGGTCATTAATACTGATGGTTCTTCCCATAGAAAACTAACCTCAAGGGAAGTCAATGAATCTAATGCAAGATGGTCCCCCGATGGAAAGCGCATTGCTTTTGTTAGTAGTACAAGCGAAGGTTCAGAATTATATATGTATTGGTTTTTAACAGGTCAAATTGCAAAATTATCTCAATTAGAAATGTCTCCAGGAAATATAACCTGGTCACCAGATGGAAAACAAGTAGCTTTTACCATGTTTAAGCCACAAAATTTACCAGTAATTATTAAGATGCCTAAAAAGCCTAAAGGTGCGAAATGGGCAAAACCTGCTAGAATTACCAATAGATTGAAGCATGAGGCAGATGGAAGAGGCTATATGAATCCTGGATTTACACATATTTATACAATACCTGCTCAAGGAGGTACACCTAGACAAGTTACTAGTGGTAATTATAATCATTCGGGTACATTATCTTTTTCTCCAGATAATAATTCTATATATTTTTCAGCAAATCGAGTTGAAAATTGGGAATATGACTTTAGAAATAGTGAAATTTACAACGTTGATATTTATTCAAAAAAAATTACCCTTTTAACTTCTCAAATAGGGCCAGATTTTTCTCCAAAAGTTTCTCCAAATGGTAAGAAAATTGCTTTTTTAGGATATAAAGATAAATCACAAGCTCACCAAAACAGAGTTCTTTATTTAATGGATTCTGACGGTAAGAATAGAAAAGTTGTTTCTCGAAAATTTGACAATAGTGTTTCAAATATTTCTTGGGATAAATCAGGTAAAGGCTTGTATTGTACCTACGATGAACAAGGAAATTCAAAAGTAGCTTACATCACCACAAATGGTAAAATCTCCAAACTTGCTGATAATTTGGGAGGAACAACTATTGGAAGACCCTATGCCTCTGGTTCGTATTCAGTTGCTAATAACGGAACTTTGGCTTTTACACATACAAGACCAGAATATCCATCTGAACTTGCTATTATTCGAGATAGTAAACCACCAAAATTAATTACCAATTTAAACGAAGATATTTTAGCGCATAGGGTACTTGGAAAAACAGAAGAAGTTTGGTATACTTCTTCTTTTGATGGAAGAAAAATTCAGGGATGGATAGTAAAACCACCTTTTTATGATACTTCCAAAAAATATCCATTATTAGTAGAAAATCATGGAGGTCCAATTTTAAATTATGGAGATCGTTTTACTGCAGAAATCCAACTATATGCTGCAGATGGATATGTGGTATTTTATCCAAACCCTAGAGGAAGTACTAGTTATGGAGAAGAATTTGCAAATTTATTATATAATAATTATCCAGGACAAGATTATAATGATGTTATGGATGGAGTTGATTTTTTAGTGCAAAAAGATATTGTAGATCCTCAAAAATTATTTGTTACAGGAGGAAGTGCAGGGGGGATTATGACTGCTTGGATGATTGGTAAAAGTAATCGTTTTAAAGCTGCTGTAGTTGTGAAACCAGTAATGAACTGGATTAGTAAAACTTTAGTAGCAGATAACTATTTTGGATACGCAAATTCTCGATATCCAGGACAGCCATGGGAAAATTTTGATACATATTGGAAGTTTTCACCATTATCATTGGTTGGTAATGTAGAAACTCCAACTATGGTCATGGTTGGAATGAATGATTTAAGGACACCACCAAGTGAGGCAAAGCAATTGTATCATGCATTGAAATTACGAAAAATTGAAACGGTATTAGTTGAAATTCCTGAGGCATCTCACGGCATTGCAAAAAAACCAAGTAATTTGATAAGTAAAGTAGCACATACTTTAGCCTGGCTAAAAAAATATAATTTTTAATCTCATTAATAAAAATATTATATTGAAAAAACAAGCCTTAGCTTTTGTGTTTTTATTATGGTCGAATTTTATTTGGGCTTCTTTTGTATATATTCCAATGAATAATAACATACAAAAAAACCATCTCAAGGCTTATGGTATTGTCTATTTCTCGTTACAATCAGGATTAAAAGCTAAATGGTTATTAAATTATGATGGAGGTGCTTTTCTAATTGAGAACAATACTTTAATAGAAAATGAATGTAAAATTCGTGGAGTTTCTTATCAAATAATCTCCGATACAAAAGCAGAATTAATTTTACAAGATATTTCGTCACCCTCCAAAAATCAAGAAGCTGTGACTTTAGAAAAAGCGCCAAAGATTGCAGTATATTCACCCAAAGATAAAATGCCATGGGATGACGCAGTAACTATGGTGTTAACCTATGCTGAAATACCATTTGATGTTATTTATGATAATGAAATATTGAATGATCAATTGTTATTATACGAATGGGTTCATCTACATCACGAAGATTTTACAGGACAATATGGTCGATTTTATGGAGCTTTTAGAACAGCTCCTTGGTATGTAGATGGAAAGATAAGAACAGAAAAATCTGCTAAAGCTTTAGGTTTTGATAAGGTATCCCAGCTCAAATTAGCTGTCAGTCTTAAGCTAAGAGATTATGTAATAAACGGAGGATTTATGTTTGCGATGTGCTCAGCTACTGATAGTTTTGATATAGCTTTAGCATCTGAAGGGGTGGATATTGTAGAATCTATGTTTGATGGAGATCCATCAGAATCTAATTATCAATTTAAAATTAATTTTAATAAAACATTAGCCTTTAAAGATTTTAATTTAATTAGAAACCCTACGACCTATGAGTTTTCAACTATAGACATGACTCGAAAGCGTTCTATTCCAAAAACATCAGATTATTTTTCATTAATTGAGTTTTCAGCAAAATGGGATCCGGTACCAACTATGTTAACTCAAAATCACACACAATTAGTTAAAGGTTTTATGGGGCAAACTACTTCCTTTGATAGGTCAACTATTAAATCAAACGTTTTGGTTTTGGGAGAAAATAGAACAAATAGAGAGGCAAAATACATTCATGGCACAAGAGGAAAAGGAATGTTTACTTTTTATGGCGGTCATGATCCCGAGGATTATACACACAGAGTAGGAGATCCTAAAACTGAATTGGACTTACATTCAACATCTCCAGGGTATCGTTTAATACTTAACAATGTTTTATTTCCTGCAGCAAAAAAGAAAAAACAAAAGACATAGTTAATAACCTTGTTAATTTTGTATCAAAATAAACCTTGTCAATTGTTTTTTAAAAAATTACTTTTGTTAACAAACAATTATTAATGACTTCAACACAAGAATTACAAGATTTTACACAACAAGTAAGAAGAGATATTTTAAGAATGGTTCACGCTGTAAATTCCGGTCATCCTGGTGGTTCGTTGGGTTGTGCAGAGTTTTTTACTGTTCTTTATCAAGAAGTACTTGAATACTCAACAGATTTTAAAATGAATGGAGAAAATGAAAATCTTTTTTTCTTATCTAATGGTCATATATCACCAGTTTATTATAGTGTATTGGCTAGAAGCGGTTTCTTTCCAGTTGAAGAATTGGCAACTTTTAGAAAAATGAATACTCGCTTACAAGGCCACCCAACTACACATGAAGGTTTGCCTGGTATTAGAATTGCATCAGGATCTCTAGGTCAAGGAATGTCAGTAGCTATTGGTGCTGCTGAAGCGAAGAAGCTTAATGGAGATGATAAGATTATATACACACTTCATGGTGATGGTGAACTGCAAGAAGGTCAGGTTTGGGAGTCTGCAATGTATGCTTCTGGAAAAAATATAGATAACCTAATATCTACTATAGATTTAAATGGTAAGCAGATTGATGGCGCTACAGATGACGTATTACCATTGGGAAGTATCAGAGCTAAATTTGAAGCTTTTGGTTGGGAAGTTATAGATATAATAAAAGGGAATGATGTAGATTCAATTAAAAAAGGTCTTTCTGAAGCTAAATCCAAAACAGGAAAAGGAAAACCTGTTTGTGTATTATTACATACTGAGATGGGAAATGGAGTAGATTTTATGATGCATACCCATGCTTGGCATGGTAAAGCACCTAATGATGAGCA